>OLSD01000190.1_pt1 | contig 69651 bp, 92 predicted proteins | sample 1672211 | NCBI WGS metagenome assembly OLSD01 (sample SAMEA3136659, study PRJEB25190) | human gut metagenome | reverse complement strand
TTACTAATATTAGTAATTGGACAAAAGAGTATCATAAAATACGTGGTATGTTTTATGGATGTACTAATCTTGTATCAGTAGATTTAAATCAGATAGCTCCTTACATGTCATCAAATGATGATAATTCAATGCTCAACACATTCTATAAATGTAAATCATTAAAAGAAGTCAATTTTGGTAATTATGATACATCTAAAGTCATATCATTCAATTCAACATTCTTTGAATGCTCTAGCCTAGAAACTTTAGATATGTCAGGATTGGACACATCTAATGTAACAAATACTGTACAAATGTTCAGTAGATGCACAAGATTAAAGTATCTTGATATTAGTGGATGGAACTTAAGCAATTGTACTAAATATACCGAAATGTTCAATAAATGCAATGCTCTTAAAACTATAAGAATGGTTGGATGCAATCAAGCAACTATAAATCTTATCAATTCAGTAAAGAAAAGTGTTAGCACCATAGTTACCAAATAGATATAGTTACCACATAGATATAGATATAAAAAGAAGAGGAATCTTAAGATTCCTCTTCCAATTTCTTTCTCAATTCTTCGCATACCTTATGGTTTTCTTCTTCCATCTTCTTGATGGTTTCTGGATTTCCATCAAATGACTCAATTGTCTTTTTCATATCCTTTCTCAAATCTTCATATAGATCTGGATTTATCTTAGTCCAATTCTTCCTAGGATCCTTCTTTCCGGTATATTCCCAATCATCAAGAATTGTTTGAATGGTATTGATTTTACACATTTCCCATTCATATTCATTCAATTCATCAAACAATTCATCAACTTCTGAATTCAACTTCCACAATGTATCACCTTCAGAATCTGATGGAAACACATCCTTTGGTGTACAGATGCAAATCTGACGAATCTTATTCTTTATTCCATCAATATTTTTTGAACATTCTTCTTTTGCTCGTTCAAAATCACTATAAGAAGTATATTGACAACCTGGTAGCCAAACTTCTCCTTTATAAGCTTTAATGCAATGATCTACTGACATATTCCTAATTCTTTAAAATTTTCATTAATTAATTTAGATAAACTAATAAATATTCTATTTTTATTTTTTGCCATTAAAAAATCTTCATCTGTAATATTATAGTTTTCTTTTATAAAAGTTTCATAATAATCAAAATATACTTTAGGTGCTAATTCTTCAAACTTATCTTTACATTTGAAAACAATATTAGTAATCTTCTTGATAGCTTTTGAATATGATAAATTTTGACTAGTTATCTGTAAATACTTAGAAATAAATATATCTTTTATCTCTTTATCATCAGTATTTATGAATTCTATTCCTTTTTCTATGGCTACCCATTCTTGTGAAGTTTTAAATTCTTTTATGGCATCCTTATATTCAATAGGTTTAGATAAGCCTTTATGTTTATAAGAAAGCAATATTGCATGTATTTCTGTCATGAATGCATTCTTTTCTATAGAAGAATACATGTACAACAAATATTTTACAACATTCTCTATAATGTCTTCTATTGTATCAGTATTTGACTTTTTGAATATTGAAATCAATTTGTCATAATTAATTCTATCCCTAACATCATTCATACTTTCTGAATTTGAAATGAATCTTTTCCAAGATTCATAAGCATGCAATAATTCATGATAGAATATTATACAAAGATCTTTAAAAGACATTTTCTCATCTTTATTTATATTTATAATTACTTCTTTAATATGTCCATCATCAAAATTATCTTTACTTACATAACCAGTAGAATTATGTGATATAGTTATAATAATTTTCTTAAAGAAAATGTTCTTAAATTCAATATCATGGTTTTTTGCATATTTTAAAATATCTTCCTTAGAAAATTCATACCTTTCTTTCAGTCTTTTCTTCAATATCTCGGAAGTCACAATTTTAGATAATAAGTACACTAAATTTACCTGTCCATCATAAGCACCATGTGACTCTAACAATTTATCTACATTATCAAGATTATCTAAATCATTCAGAAACTTATAATTATCAATAAATTTTTTTGAAAACTTATTTTCTAAAAATTCAACATATTCTCTTAAAGATATATTCATATTCATTAATTGTAAATTTAGCTGAAATCTGTATACAATGCAAATCTCAATCCTTCCTTAGTAATGAAATCATGATACTTAGGTTCAATAGTATTGTTCATAGCATACTTCTTGAACATATTTATCTCTCTTTGATACTCTCTAGTAAAAGGTGTACGATGTTCTGGGTACTGTTCATAATACTCTTTACCAGTAAGAGCACCACAATCATATTTCAAAATATCATCAATCTCATCCATGAACTCATCCCATGTATATTTGATTCCATTTTCATCAACAATACTTGCATTACTTGATTCAATGAAATTCTTAATAGACTCTAATACAGGTTCATAGTAATTTAAATCATTAGCATCCCAATCAAATACCCAACCACCAGATCTCTTACCAAGATGAATACGTTTTTTATCTATTTCTTCTTTTACCTCAGAAATCTCTGCTTCAATAGCATCAATATCATAAGGTGTATTATTGATGAGCTCAATAGCCTTTTCAAGATTCTTTGTTACCTTCTTCTTTACTGGAAGTACTGCGTAAAAATTTGTTCCCATATTATTAAAATTATTAAATTAATTATCCTTCTTATCCTAAGTTAACTCGATTTGATGTACCAATCTTGTTTACATAGATTTCAATGTAGGTCATTCTACGGTTAGTACCGAAGTCACCACCTTCATCCATGCTGTTGATGTAGACTAATTCATCTTTCATACCATTGGTTAAGAACATTTCTCTCAAGCTTGAACCAGTCATTACATTGTCATCATATTCTTCTGAGTCACCATCAAAAATCATATAACCATTCTTTCTTGTGATATTATCTAAGTAAGTGAAACCTACGTAGTCACCACCTTCATCTCCATAGTTCAATGAAATCTTCCATTCATTCAAATTAGAGTTATGCAATATTGAAATGAGATCTTTGATAGTAAAACAAGAATCATCTTCTTTAATTACAAGAACCTTATCATAATTCTTGTGATTTACAATCATAACTTCAAATGAAGTGTTGTACTTCTCATTAACATTCTCGATATTGCTCTTAATAATTTCAGCTTTTGTCATAATCATTATAATTAAATGTTCTTTATTAAATTAACATGTATAATATAGAACAAAGCCTTAAAATTTCAAATTTTTCCTAAAATTTTTCAATTTATTTTTGTTGTAATACTTTAGTATCTGATAAAATGCATACAATCCACCAACAAAACCTAAGAAGATTATAATAGGGATCCAAAGTGGTGCAGTTACCCACCACCAAGACCAATCAATAACATTAGTCAACTTAAGTACAAGAAATACCAAGAACAAAATACTTGAAAATGACACACCATTATATTCGTAATTATTATTTTCCATTTGCTTTATATATGTTTAAATTTGTTAAATAATGAACATCTCTTTCAGTTCTGTTCAAGAACTAAAGTTATGCACACAGGGACGTTAAAATTATCTTAACTGATAGAATATACTAAAATATGTTATTCCGCTCCCTGTGTGACCCTGGCACCATCCTAGAGAATTCTGTTAGAAATGCTTAGCAAGTTCTGTATTTGAAAAGAACATCATATTGACGCATTTAGCTATCCATTCAACTAAACCTTCATTACATGACTCTTCAAAATACTGACCAGATTCAAGCATGATATGAATGCACTCATGTACAAATGTCTGCTTTATCTGTTCTGGTTTCAATGACTTACCAGATGGAGTAGTCAATGACAAGTTGATTACCTGTTCTGATAAGTTGCTGTTACCAAAGATCCAACAAGAAGTATCGTAATCAGAATATACTTTATCATGGAAACAAACATCAGTTGTTTCACCAAACAAGTTGAACTGAAAATCTTCATACTTCTTCTGTTTCTTCATATTTCTCTCTGTATTGGTATTCTTTACATTATTGTTATTCGAAGCTCTGCAAGGCTTGTTGAATACGATTTTCTCATCAGGATTCAACACATCTTTTGCAAACTCAGTATCCATAAAATCTACTACCTTTTCCATAATCATCATTATTAATTATTTACGTAATGAATATAGAAAAAATGCAGGAAATTTCAAAAGAAAAATCCTGCATTTACGTTATTTTAATTATTTTATATTTTAATCTTTTATATTCTCAATTTCACTAGCTGGGATAATCAAAGTATATATACCTGCACTTCCTGCACTTCCTTCTACACCCATAGTAAGAATCTTAATTAATTTTCCATTAATTAATAAGATATTTGGTACAATATCAAGTTTACCTGTACCACCACCATGATAATGACCCCATGCATCTTTTCTAGCAGCTGCTGCTTTACTTGCTCTTACATCTTTCTCTAATTCAATTGGTTTAAAATCAAAAGCACTTGTCATTTGCTTAAGCTTATCATCCAATTCCTTGGTCAATCCAAGTTCTTTTAACATCTTATTTGTTTCAAGAGCATTTCTAATATCATCTTTTTGCCAAACAGTACCCTGATCTTTTTTCCCAGCATTTTTATAATAATTATTTATTTTTGTGGTATCAACAAAACCATAAGTTTTTGTTCCATCTGAATCCATATCATTAGGATCTGGTACCCAATGTGGAATTCTTGTAATACCTGCTTTTTTAAGAATATTAGTAATACCCTTCTTATCCCACAAGTCAGCCCAATCATCCATACCAACAACATAGTATGGTCCTCTACCAATTGACTTTACAACAACATCATTTATTTCCTTTCTACGACTAAAACCAATTATTAAATCATCGTAATAAGGGTCTAAATTATCTAACTTTCTAGCATCATCATATTTATCAATTATATCCATGAATTCAGATTTGCTTAGAGCTTCATTTATAAAATTTGTTAATGATTCCATTTTTTTTGTTTATAGATAATTAAAAATACTTAAACTAAATATTCAAGAATTGTGACTTAAGATTAGGTTTAGATATTTCTGGTTCTGAAACATCAGGTTTTGCTTCTTCTTTTGTCAAATTCTGAGTGTCGCCTTCATCTGTCTCATTGACAACTCCTTCAGGTTCTTTGCTCCTACTATTATCTCTCTCGCAAATTCGTCCATCTTCTTTGATAGCCTCTTCCTCTTGGTTGGTTTGTTCTTGTACTTGCTCATTTTCTATCTTATGTTCTGGTTCCTCTTTCTTATCTTCTTTTATTAGTTCTGGTACTTTATTCTCTTCTTCCTTATCCCTATGAATATAAGAAGTTACCATTTCTGTAAGTAGTAAACATACACAAGGAAGAAGTCCACCAATTGCCCAAGTTACAATAACAGTAGCTTCTTTATCAGGGAAATTATCCATCCATATAAATATTGGTTCTTTAAACCATTTTAAATCTTCTAATGAATTTAAACAAATATATTTATAACTTGAATAAACATTTCCTAAAATTTGCACTATACACATGAGAAACATTAAAACCCACGGTACTACTTTCTTTTGATTTGATTTATCTATAAGTAATGAAGACAATACGGCAGCTTGTGAAACTTCAAACGTTAATGCTAATATAACACCTAAATATGCTGCATTTGCTAAACTAAAAAATTGTATTGCATGCATTGTTGATACAAATGCTGTACATAAATACAATATAGCAAATAAACTAAGATATGTTGTTCTAATTATTTTTGAGTTCATCTTCTATCCATTTTACCATTTCTTTTTCTGTATAAAAAGCTAAATAATTTAAATTATTTTCTTTTGCTTTATTAAATTTTTTTATATCTCTTATTGTCCATGTTTCTAATATGTTTTTATATGTTTGTTTATTGGTTTCTTTTATTTTTTCTTTTATTTCATTTAATTTAATCTGATCTTCTATTGAATTAATATCAAACTTATGTTCACCATGTGTATAATAAAAATTACATTCAATAAATAAATCTTTAGATTTTATATAAAAATCACACATAAATGGATATCTTTCCAAATCTTTATATTGTCGTTTTACATCATCTTTATCATATAATTTAATAAGTTCTTCATACATTCTATCTTCGGCTTTAGTAGAAGTAAATGAATGATTTCTCTTCATTGTATTATATTTCTTTTGTTGTATAACTGGATCACTTCCAATATAAGAAAGCCTTATTCTGTTTTCTTCTGTTTTCATAGGATGTGATACTCCATACTTTTCTAAACAAGTTTCTTTATATTGTTCTTCATTATATAAATGTCCATATAACTTTATTCTTGTATTAATTGATTTTTGTATTATTTCTGGAACTTTTGAAGGGTTATCAACCCCATATTTTTCTATAAATCCTTCTTTAAATCTTTGAATTCTCCATTCTCTTTTAGAATTATAAGATTTTGATAATTTAGATTTTATAATATCCATCCTATCATTTCTTTTTTCTTGTATTTTATCAATAACTTCTTTTATTTGATATGGATTTTCTACTCCATATTTTTCTAAACAAGTATTTTTTATTTTTTCTCTTATTTCTTTTGATTTTCCAATAGATTCTACTCCATATTTCTCTAAACAAGTATTTTTTATTTTTTCTTTTATTTTTTCTGATTTAGTAATTGAATCTACTCCATATTTTTCTAATAATGTTTGCTTGGTTTTTTCTCTTATTTCATTATTTGAAAATACACATGATACACCATATTTTCCTTTTATTGTATTTTCAACATTTATTTGTCTTATTTTATTTTCACATAATTTATTTCCACAAGATTTTTTAAAAAACCTTGATGGAGTAAATGTAACTTGTACAGGTTTACCACATATTGGGCACTTTGGGTGTATATCAATATTTAATTTTATTCTATATAAAGATTCTTTAAAAGATAATGAATCTAAATATTTTGAATTTACAAATTCTGTTTCTTCTGAAGTAAGTGATTTATGATGACTTATATATCTTCCCCATTTATCAAAACATTTATTAATTATTTGTTCTTCTATTTCCATTTGTTAAACACATATTAATTATAGGTAATATAGTTAAAAATAATAAATGTTTCATTTATTTGTCTTTAATAAGTTCACTCTTACTATTATCAAAAACCATATCTTTTTCTTCTATTTCTAACTTTATCTTGTCATCCATATATTTTACAATATTGCTTGATCTAGTTCTCTTGAAGATATCCCATAAGTCATATAGCAATCCATCATCTGATGTATTTGAGACATCAAATTCTGACCAATCCACAATGAATCTGAGATTTTCTAATGCATACTTCTTCAGATTATCTTGTTCACCTTTAAAGTTGTCATCTAATGATTTGTCAAATTCAAATGTACAATGCAATCCATCTTTTGCATCTTCTTTCTTTTCAAACTCAAATCTAGCATCTATAATATTATCAGCATTAGCTCCAAAATATTTTTTAGCTAAATTATCATCAGATGGCATGCTTTCAAGAAGTAAATCAGATATATATTGATTGATATCATCATCTGTATAGTCTTCTGGTACTTCTATTACAAAAATACCTTTTTGGTTTTCTGGATCTTTCACCTTCCAAATAGCTTCAAAGTCATTCAATCTTATAGTCTCATCACTGTCTTCGGAGATGAGCGAACGATTCAATTTCCTGGAAATTGAATCTATAGTCTGATCTCTATCTTCATTTAGAGCAAAAGGAGAGTTCGTTGCCAAGCTCTCCTTCATATATTCTACTAATTGTTTCATAGTTTTATCCAATTCTAATTTGTTCCTGATAATGGTCCTTCATGACCTTTCATTCTGCCATTTCTCTTCAAACAAGCATCAAATACTTTTGATGAACTTGCTTTTGATTTAGCAGATTCCCAATCTTCTCTATTCACAAATATAGATTCAGGATATTTCTTGTAATCTGTATACCATCTTATATCATATTTATCTACAAGTCTCCATACATCTATCATCTCATTGAGTTCAAGAACATTTTCATTATCCGTAGGATCCATTTTTGTAGGAGCATCACATTTCTTCTCCAACATCATACATACTAAACTTCTCATTTATAAATCTTTATGGTTTTTATTAATCGCCTTGCAGATAGCATTGATAGCAGCCTTATCATCTTCTGAATAATTACCTAAACACTCATCATCTTCATACTTATTGCCTATACCATGATTTAAGAATATAGGGATCAGCTTATCTGTATCTATAATATAGAAGAATTCAACTTTACCAGTATTATTATATAATTCTACAAAAGTAAATGGCTTACTTGATTCTAAATCATTTATCTTTTCAGCAACTCTATTGAATTCTTTTGATACATAATTCCATTTATCCTGTGATATGATAGATTGACGTAAAAAGATTTGTCTATCTTGATCTTTATTAGCAGCTACATATATGTTTGCGACAAATTCTAGATCATCATTTATAATCTCAAGAGCTGTACCTCTACCAAAATTTCTTAAAGATGCACCACCTCTATCACCCCTGTCTAATGCTTTAAGTCTAACAATAGATTTCTTATCAGCATTATAGTAGATGTTGAATTTCTTTTCTTCATCATCTGGATCTTCATTCATCAATTCTTTATCAATATTGTCTTTAAATGCCTGCAAGAACTTTTCTGCTCTAGGATCACCAAGTTTCTTTGCTTTCTTAGCGGCATTCAAATATGTTTCATTTTTCAACTCAAAAACGAGTTCATCAAGATTTTCGTTTAGATATTCCGAAATGCTAATCATTTTTTCCTTTATTTAATGTATTTATAGTGTCTATAATTTTCTTAAGAATATAGATATTGTCATAGTTGTCTGGTAATCCTTTTGCATCATCATTCATCATATCAGTCAATGCATTGAAGTTGATTCCACTATTATCTACCAGTTTCTTGAAACTATCTATATCTTTCTGATAGGACGCGTTTAACATAAACGCGTCCAACGCAGATGATTCTATTCCTTTAGACCAATTGTCAAATTTCCATTGAATGTTATCACCATCCAATTCTTCTTTCATGACCACATAGCTCTTAAGATTAATCATTGCTTTCTACCAGTATTTTTGAACCAATCATACAACTGTTCTGCAAAGTCAACTTTTTTAAAATTGAATGCAACCTTCATAGTATCATAACTAGAATCATGAATTTCTATATACAGATATTCTTTTCCACTTATTGTTTCTGTATGAGCATCAAATGAAATTTCTTTGCTTTGACTTGAAGTGATCCAATCTTCTTTATTAGGTCCACCATCACTGTACATGTTCAGATTAGATACTAATTCAGATATGGCTTTGCTTTTTGACAACTTAGATAATTCTATATACTTGTCAATGAATTGCTTGAGAGTAATCTTCATTGTATATCTTTCAATGCTACTCTCAAGTAAATATTCAGATAAACTTTTCATCTTACTCAAGATATGCAGTATCATTGTCATTTATACGAAATACAGATGGGTCTGCATTTCTCTGATCTTCATCATTCAAACACTCTTTGTAGAGAGAATACAACTCAGCAAATGCTTTATTCAACTCTGGGGTATTTTTAATGTACTGAAGAACTTTGAAATTAGAATTAGTAACTTCTGATGGATTCTTCATACCATACTTAGCCATAATCTGCTTTGCTTTAAGCTTCTCATGACCAAACAATCCATTCATACTATAGAATACATCAAGCTGCTTTTCAGTAAATTTCTTCTCAAGCATCTTGACAATCATCTTCCAAAGCTTAGCAATATCTTGCTGATCGAGTGAAGCATCTGCATCTTCTTTAGAGTCAACCTTATCAAAGATTCCCTTGCCTTCATCTCCACCACCAATAGGTGATTCACCAGATACTGAAGTCTGCTTTGTATTTCTACCTGTATCTTTACGTTCCTTATTCTGAACAGAAACTGGAATACGTACTAAGTGTGAAGAATTCTTGATATTTTCGAGGATTACAATACGAATCAAATAGCTAGCATAGCTCAAGAAAGTGAATGCCTTACGCTTCTTCATTTCATCCTTCAATTCTCCAGCCATCTCTTCTGCTTCAGCATTCTTTCCACCACGCTTCTTAGCAGTCTCTTCAGAAGACTTACCATATTGGTTCATTGCAATTGTAAGACCTTCCATACCGAAAGCAAACAAATCATCAAGAGAGAAGCTAGACTTTCCATTGAATCCACGGGCAATCTTCCAAACTAATGGAGTATATTTCTTAGCTACAGCATCACGACCCTTCTTAGTCTTCAAATCAAGCAATATCTCATCTGGTGAAATCTCATTCTTGATAATTGCATTGAATTGCTCTTCAGTCTGGAATACTGGTACTTCAAGAAGACGGTGAGCCTTAGCAAGTGTTCCAATCCACTTGTACAATTCCTGCAACTTAGGATCTTTTGGTTTACCCTTACTATAGAAATTTTGCAATGAGCCAAGCTCCTTCATATATGTAGCATTGTTTACAATCAGCCAATTGATGATTTCTTTAGCCTCAACAGAAATGAACTTGTCTGCTGTAGTAAGATATGCCTTAAGCTTAGCAGATGGAACAAAATCCAAAGTATCGTTCTGTACATCAAGTGACTTAGCTTCTGCAACAAATTCTGATAATTTCTTCATATTTTCTTGAACTTTTTAAGTTTGAATTTCTAAATTTATTTCAAACAGGTCTTGAAATACATCAAGTACATGTTCTATATTTTAATAACGAGATGAATATAGAACAATAGGATAAAATTTCAAACAAAATATGAAAAATTTTATTTTTTAATTGCCTAATTCACCTATTAAATAAAAATAGAGAAATTTATCATGATTTATAAGAAATCACATGGTATAAGTTGGATATTGAAGAAAATTGGATCAAATACTCTGGCTTGGAGATTAGTAATGTTAGTACAATCAATATACAGATACATTACTGACATGTCATACATATCTGATACTTTATATAGTAAAGAATTCCTTACAGTTCTGAAGCAGTATCTTAGAATATCTGTAAAGAAAGATTGGATTGGAAGATTGTATGGTGTAATAAACCCATATATTGATATTGATGGAAAGATTGATTTCAACAATACAATCATAGAAATTGATGGAGACAATACAAACAGTAATGAATATGTGAAGAATTGGGTATACAGACAGTTCAATTTGATTGACAATCTGTTCAAGATAAACAAGCTTTATGATTATATTAATGTCGACATAAAGCATGTAGGCCCATTGAATGCAGACAACTATCTTATTGTAATTGATATTGTGAGCAGAAAAGAAATGGCTTATGCTTTGAAACGTGTTTTGAAACAAACTATATTATATATAATTATCGCACTATGTGCAGTAATATTGCTATAAATTTACGTAAATTAAAAACTATTATGAGTAAGAAAAAGTTATCAGAAGTAGAAAAGAATCAGCAAATTTACAATGACTTTGTAAAGACACTTGAAGGTAAGACAAATGAAGAGTTGCTTGCAATGGAGCAGGATCTCATTAAGGAAATTGACAAGCATGACCGTAAGGTTGCAAAGTATGAGTTTAAAGTTGCTGATAAGGAAGCATTGAAGGAAGCTGTAGAAATTTATCGTTTCTTCATCAATAAGCAGAAGCTTCAGTTTAGTTATGTTGAAGGAATGCTTCAATTGTGGGATGCATTCAATCCAGATATGGAGACAATTCCATACCCAGTTTTGGATACAATCCTTATGAATCTGGGTCAGCTTCAGTTTGAAGGTCATGATGAGTGGGTAAAGATCATGAAGTTCAATGAGTTTACTAAGCCATATTCAGATGAATATACTAAGCTTAAGGCTCGTACTTACTTGCTTTCGGAGGAGCATTCAGCTCTTCAATCTAAGCTTGGACTTGATGATGCCGCTGCATCTAACAACAAGTAAGAGTTAATTATTGAATGGAGAACTTAAGTTCTCCATTTTTAGTTTTATAAAAATTTTAGAAAATGAAAATAATAGATAATTTGCCAATATGGGAGCATGAAGATTTTGTAATGAGAAATCCAATGGTTGATTGTAAAGCTGGTAATATGGTAATAGGATGGATGATTGTAGATAAAGATACTGATGTACCAGAATCTTTTCAAATATCATTTACAAAAGATGAATTGACTAGGTATTGTAAGATATTTGATAATATAGTTAGTTTAGCCGTTGGTGCGATAGTTAGTACTATAATTAATGAATCTGTAAGCTACATTACAAATTATGTTGATACCCATGATTTTGGAAATATGAATTACGAACATATAATGGATCATGTTGAATTTCTATCTAAATTGAGATTTGAAGTACATACTTGGTTTGTACATGACAATATCGATATACTTAAAAGTTTTGAAGAATTGATTAAAGAAAAAATTAAATGAATATGGGCAAAGTATTAGAAAGTCTTAAGAAATATTTTGAAGAAACACCAAAAGAACAATTAGACAAGGACTTTAAAGAAATAGACAATAAATGGGGTCATATAGGACCAACAGTTGAAGAATGGTTAGAAAGCAATTTTAAAAAGTAATTTTATGATACATTTTAAATATTCAAATAAAGCTAATCAATATGTTTTTTTAAAGATAGATGGTTATAATGATTTAAAAGCTATTGCAAAACTTAAAGAAAAGATGAATTTAGTAGACCCAATATGTTATTTAAAATCATATCAAGGTACTCCATATACACAAGATTTTCTTTATGAATATGTTCAAAAATCTGGGCAGAAAGTTTGGTATGCAAGTATTGGGTTAACCAAAACTATTTGCAATATATTAAAAGAAAATAATTATGAATATGATGGAATACAAAAAGAAAAATATTTAACTGAATTTAATTTATCTTTTGAAGAATTCAAGAAAATAGTTGACAGTTGGAATTTGAAGTATACACCAAGACCATATCAGTATGAAGGAGCATATAATATATTGCAATGTAAGCGATCAACATCTGTATTTGCTACAAGAGCTGGTAAGACTATGCTTAGTTATATAGTTTTCAGATATGCAAGAGAATATCTTGGTGTACGTAGAATATTAATGATTGTACCAAGTATTGACTTAGTAAAGCAAGGATATTCTGACTTCAAAGAATATGGAGATTATTTTAATAGTGAATGTCTTTGGTCTGGTGGTAAGTTGGTTGAATCATCTGACTTGACAATTACAACATTCCAAACACTTGTGAATTTCTTAAATAAGAATTCAAAACGTTACAATCCACATTTCTTTGATGGTAATGGAATAGATCGATGTGGATATGATATGGTGTTTGTTGATGAAACACATCGTGCTACTGCTAAATCTATTAAGGATATAATAAGCCAGCCATTCATGTCAAATGTGAAGATAGCATTTGGAATGACAGGTACTTTACCAAAAGATTTCACTATAGAAAGACACTGTATCAATGCATTGCTAGGTCCTAAGATACAAGAATTGAATCCAAAAGACTTACAAGATGGTGGCTATATTTCTGATGTTAAGATAACACAGTGCAGATTGCAGTATATGAATGAATGGCAATCCATTAAAGATTGGATAAAATGTGCAGAATATTGTTTGTCAATATTTGAGGAAGTACCTAATAAGAAGAATCCAAAGAAAATGGACCATGTACCATTGGTGGGTCCAAAATTCTTAATTGCTTATAAGAAAAACCTACCACAAGGTATTATTGATGCTAAATGGAAGATATATGGAGAAAAGAAGCCAAGTACAAGTAAGATGTCTGATGAACAATGGCAACAATATCAAGATTTACAATATAAGCATTTTCTTCAGATGGTAATACAGGAATCTACAAAGACTAATGCATTGCATGTTGAAATGATGACTGTACATTTCAAAGAAAGAAGAATAGATTGGTTGATAGCAAAGCTTAAGGATTGTCCTAACAATACATTGATTCTTGCACAACATCGTGAATATATAAAATATGTTTATGAAAGAGTGAAAGAAGCTTACCCTGATAGAGAAGTCCTATATGTAATAGGTGGTTCTAAAGACAGAAAGATAGTGAAAGAAGTGATGAAAACCAAAAATAATGTGATACTGATCGCGGGGTATACTCTTATGAGCACTGGTATTACACTTTCTAATCTTTGCCATGGCTTCTTATTTGAATCATTCAAATCTCAAGTAATAAACATGCAATCTATTGGTAGAGGACTTGGTTTGTCAGATATGAAAGATGTTTATGAACTATATGATGTTACAGATCAATTTGATCCTAAGATAGCTAGCAATAAGATATATCTGCAAGGTTTGCAACGTATCAAAATGTACAAAGAACAAAAATGGTCTTATAACATAGAAGAGATTCCTTTGGAAGATTGTGTACATATAGACCAAAGAATAGTAGACTTTGTATATAAGAAAAAACCAAAGATAGAAGAAAAGAAAAAGAAAGAACAAAATTCCAAGGGAAGCTTGGGATTTTTAGAACAAGATTTATTCAAATAAAATACAATATGAAAAAATTAAGTGAATTTGTAAATGAAAAGCTATCTGATATAGAAGGTAAATGGGACCCACCAGATGGATTGTTTACAAAGAATAATCCTAGAGAGATAGCTCAAATATTATTAGATGCCTCAGATTCAGAAGGTCAAGCAATGAAAAGACTTGTATTCTATATGAACAGAGCAGGAGAAGATTGTCCTAATAAGACAGTTTTGAATAAAGTAAAAGACATATTGAGAAGCAATACAAAATGAGGAAGACTTAAGTCTTCCTCATTCTTTTTATTTATTTTTAATTTAAAATTTTAGTGAGATATTCAATTGCTTCATCTCCTTCAATATCAGTAATAGAAATATCTCCATCCAAATCCATTATTTCTTCAAGATTCATTTTAAATGACTCAACTGTTTCTGGATATCCATCAAATGAAGTGAATGGAAGAACTTCATTTTGTTCCATGGTTTCCAACTTACTAATAGCATCACTCAATTTAAAATTCATTTTATTCATAATTTTAATAATCTTTATTTTGTTTAACTTATTTCATCAAATCAATAAGGTATTTCTTAGCTTCCTTATTGGTGATTTCATTGATATCAACATCACCAACAATGTCGATAACACCTCTAAGATCATTTCTGAACGTTTCTACAGTATATTCTTTCTTAGGATCTGAGTACTCATCATAAAATCCAAGCTTCTGCTTAGGATCCATACCTGCTAATCTGTTATATGCTTGAGAAAGTTTGATTGATTTTCCTTCAAGAATTTCTACTAATGTCTTCATTTATGTATAAATAAAATTTAAATAAAAATAAATATGTCTTTCCAGTTTACCTTTTGGAAATTCTCTATGAAATTCTTAAAAGTACCTGGAACAATATACCATTCTTTCTCTACTTCTTCTGGTGTAGCATCTTCATGGCCATTATTTACCCAATCACGAATACTATCAGTAAGTTCACCTAATACACAACAATTTTCATCAGTGTATAAATATTTTATTGTGGTAAACGCAAATGCATCTAATATTTGATAATTAATCAATTCATTGATTACATCTAAAGTTTCTTTTACTGTCATAGTTAATTGAATTTAGATTAGTCTTCTGGTTCATCAAGAGTATCAGTTCCAAGAATGTAATCTGTAGAACTCAAAACTAAGGCACAATACTTCATAATGTCATAGTCATGATGATTCTTATCTAATACATCTACTAACTGATTTAAGAAAACTTTCTGATTAGTGATGTATTCAAACAATGTATCTGCGATATCAAGATACTGTGGATTGTTCTCCTCTTTGTAGCCCATGTTTACATAAGACTTATAGATCTTACAAATAATCTCATAAACTACACTCTTGAGAGCTTCATTTGTCAAGTTCTTCATATTGTGCTCTAACTGGTTGTGTATCTGTAAGAAACGGAATGCGATAGAAGTTGGAGCACTCAAGTTGAAATTGTTTACTGTATTTGAATTCATCATAATCATAAAAATTAAATTGTTCTACATTATTTTAACATATCTAATATAGAAAAGTTGAATTAAAATTCAAACTTTTATTTCCTGTTAACTTTAATTAACTTCAGTTGAACTGAAGTATGAAGTTCTAACATATAGAACAATCTTCTAAAATTTCAAAATATTGGCAAAAAAGTTTGGCCTAAATTGAATTTTATTGTATTAAGAAGCATTCTTGTATATTGATATTGCTCTTCTTTAATATCAAACAATGAAATGCAATTTGACTCATCATCAAACAATTCTTGTATAGACTTCCAGATAGCTGTTGCATGGTCAAAAGCCAAATCATCTTTCCTTAGACCTACCAATGATACCCATTGTACTGTTGATGCATCATCTTGTGCTTTTATCAAACCTTCAAAATCATCATGAACTGTATCAGCATATACAATAGAAATGCATCTCTCTCGTGGATCTCTTCCTTCTTTAGTAAGAGCACAAACTTGAAACATATAACTCAAACTCAAGTTTGTCTCTTCCTTAAGTTCACGAATAGCAGCACTCATAGCAGATCTGTCTTCTGGATTTAAGAATCCACCCGGAAGAGCTAGTTTTCCTTTGAATGGTTCATTTTTACGGGTGATAAGCAACACTTTAGGATTATTTGGATCCTTCAAATTGAAGATCACGTTATCTACTGTAACTGCGTAATGTACGTATTCGTATGTATAACTCATGTTTATTATTTTTTGTTCGGATATAATATAGAACAATTTTTAAAAATTTCAAATAAATATCATTTTAAAATACAAAAAATATTCACACAGGGATATTAAAATTGTTTAAACTGATAAATTATACTGTGAATATATTTTCCGCTCCCTGTGTGACCCAGGCGCTTCCATAGTGAATCCTTTGCTTATATTCTATCGTATAGTCCTTTTAGTCAATCTATAAGTGCCATCTTCATATTTGATTATCCTATAAAATGTCCAATTGCTTGACTTCATCCACCCATAAGTTGATATGTCTTTCTTTGATTCATATCCTCTCATAGGTGAATATATCCATTCTACAGGATATATTGCTAATGTATCAGCAATACATACACTATCTATAAAATGACGATCAACTACTGTATCAAGTTCATATTGCATTGTTGTATTGTCAATTTCTTTTGGTGTGCCACAAGACATGAAAAAGAATGACAATATAATAGCAAACATCAATATCCAAGTGATTACTGTAGCTTGCATTTGTGTTAGATTTCTTTTCATCTAATTTTTAAATATATATTTTATTAATAATCATGAGAATGTTAGGTTGCAATGCATCAAAGATAGATGCTCATGATAAGAAGATCACCAAGAATTTAACTAATAAAATTCCTAATGAATACAGCTTTGTAAATTATCTTAGTCCTGTAACAGATCAAGGTTCAACAAACATGTGTGTTACTCATGCTCTTGCATGTTTTTTGAATTGGATTACTGACATGAAGTTGAAGACTTCAAATAAAGACAACAATATTGATTTGAAGCAAATATATAATGCAAGATCTGACAAGAATAATGACAATGGCATGTCTATCAAAGAAGCATTATCATTAGCAAGAACACATGGTATAAAATCAAATATTGGAACTATAAAAATCCATGACTTTGCAATGATAGGAAGTGAACAAATATTGAAGCAAGCAATATTATGCAATGGACCAGTATTGATTGCATTACCAGTATATGATAGTTCAAGAAATGACTTTTGGAATGGCGCAGAATTAGAAGGAGATCATTGTGTTGCTGTTGTTGGGTATGATAAGAATGGTTTCATTATCAGAAACAGTTGGGGTAGAAGTTATGGAAGAAATGGATATTGGACTTTACCTTATAGTGAATTCAACAAGATAAAGGAGATTTGGACATGCATATAAATAAAAGGTCAAGCTGTTGCTTGACCTTCATTAGTTTTATTAGTAGTTGTGGTTGTGTATTTTCTTTGATTTAGGCGTGCTGTCATTTCTTCAATAAACTCTCTAGAACCTTTTATTACCATCTTACCATTACCATCATCTTCTTTATCTTTTTCCTCAAATGATTTTTGACATTCTTCTTGCATCATCCTGAATATATCTTCTAGTTTAGTAACGACATCATCAAGTTGCTTCTGTATAGATAATGTAGAATTCTGCAATGATGTAAGAGACTGATATAATGTTGACTTTGACATGGACAACGCTATGGCCATTATAATACTGTCTTGTGCCTTCTCATTTATAGTAAGCATTTTGAGAAGTCTCCTTATGCTTTGCATTTCTGTTTGGATTTTACAGACAATATAAGGATGTTCATCAACATACTTTGCATCAAAATAATATCCTGAAAGACGTTCTACTATGAACTGAGCTTGTGTTGCAGATTCAGATTCTACTTTCTCTAAATCCAAATCAAGCTTAGGCATTTCAAGCTCTTCTTCTGGATCATCAGTCAAAACTGGATCAGATTCATTCAACATTGCATCAATGTCATTCCATTCAGGGTTTTCTTTATCAACCTTTTTCCATCCAGTTTTACTCATTCAAATTCTACATAAAATATATTTGATTAAAAATAAATTAGATCAATCAGTTTTCTTAACTACTTTATAGAACTTAGAATTTTCTTTGATTCTGTATTCTTTTTTTATCTTCTTTTTCAATTCTTCTGGATCATTGAGCAAGTCAGTACTGAATCCAAAAGTAATGATATGCAGCTTACCATCATCAAGGCAATCATACTTACCATAGATAAATACTTTGTTTCCAACAATTGTCTTATGAAAACCTACAAGTTCACCAGGAACTACAGTATTTCCAAAATTATCTGTTACTGCACCTTTAGTATTTTCAAACGTATCTTTAAACTGTTCCATCATAATCATTATTTTTTGTTCAGAGATAAAATAGAACAATTATGATTAATTTCAAATAATTTTAAAAAATTATGCACTTGCACTTCCTTGCATATCTATTATCTTTCTAGCTGTATCATTTATCATAAGATGTTGGCTTGTAGGATACTGTTGCAGCAATTCTGATAAATTATCTATATAGGAATCAAAAAGCTTGAAGTTAGTAACTGTACCAGGTATACCATTTATCATTACATCTTGCTTTTCATCTTCTACCATTTCTATATTCCATTTTGTCACTTTATGTGCTGTCAAATTATTCAAGTCAAACTTGTAATGTGCCGGTTGCAGTTTATATAGAGGAATATTTTCGTTGTAGGAATATTCCGAAACTCCTAATTCTACTACATTCCTAGATTTAGACCATCTTAGATATATGAAATAATGATTGTCAGTAATATTGGCATCTTGTTTAGGTAAGTATACAGAACAATCTTCTATATTATCTAAGCTTACTTTGATTCTTCTGTTTGTCATCTTCAATCTAAGTATGATATGGCCTATCTTTATGAGTTCAGAATCATAATCATACATTCCATTCAAACCAACAATAATGCTTGTACTACCTTCTTCACCGCAATATTTTCTTTGATATACTATCTTATTCTTAAGTCTGTATAATGATGATGGATCAAACTTGTAACATCTGTCACTTATCAATGTTCCTCTTTGATAGATATTTGTATCTACAAAGTTTGTACCTTCTGATGTAACATACTTTCTACAAGAATCAGATTCATATACAGGGTACATGCCATTTCCAGAATATGTTGGAGCTTCTATTGTTTCTTCTCCACTATCTAATCCTTCTTTATCTCCAAATAAATCTTCATACTTTGTCTTTACTAAGCTATCTATAGTAGAATCAAAATCTCCTAAGTCAACAGAACCTTTTTCTTGATATTTTACTAATGCTAATTTGAATGTAGTATTGTTCCACATCAATGAACCATTTTTCTCTTCGTATGCTTCATTTACCATCCACATCCTTTTCATCATTGGAATATATATCAAATCACCTTCCATTGGCTGTGCAGTAATTCCAAAAGCTGTAGCAAACATCGTCTTGCTTATCTCAGTTTCCCAATCAGTTTGCCAATCTAATCCAAAATCAGAAAATTCTGGTTTACTGCTTGGCATCTGACCTTCATTTACTATAAGCTTTATCTGCTTTACTGATTCTACATTCATGAGAGTATACTCTTTGAATGTGATATCTTTGGAACCAGAATCAGGCTTAAGTTTGAAGTAGTATATAGGTATACCAATCATACAAGCAACACTATCAGATAATGATTGTTGCAAAGCTATAGCTGAAGTAAGACCAGCATAAGGATTGTATTTGTTAGATGATTCACAAGATGGTGATGAAATGCCAGAAGCAATCGAAGTAGTATAGTCTACGCTTTCATCACCATCTTTTACATCATTAACAACACCATTTACTTTAAACTTTATATAAAAATCAGATGGACTATCAACCAGTATTCTTTCTGCATCATCATAAGAAGCAAAACATGACCAATTGATACCATCATAACTCCATGATACCTCTAAACATGAGGTGTCATATTTTACATCATCACACCCAAGTATAGATATTGATGACATATCATTAATAGCCATTGTCAACAATACCTCTTGAGCAGGCATACAACTATTGAAATCCATGATATTGCATATATAACTAAATTTTATGGGAGAGGTGTTTTCTTTCCTATATACCAGTTTGCTTCCCATCTACGACGTTTCTTCAAACCTGCTAATCCTCTATGATCTGACAATGTTGACCAAGTAGACCAAACAGTTTGCATAGGTGCATGATTTGCTATTAAAACACATACTTTATATTTTGACATAGTCAAAAATCCTGGTCCAAAATTAAATACTGCAGAAGTTATGGCATCTATCTGATTTTGTGCTAGTTGCAAACCTCTTGAAGAAGCCCAATTTCTGACTTTAGAACTGAACTGTTGAACATGAGTAACGTATAATGCTTCTAATTCTCTTTGCGTCCATCTCGGCTTTATCTGATCCATGTATTTTCCATTTGGATGAACTAGCAAACCATAGCCATAAGTCTTATGTCCTTTGTCATGTCCATATCCATTCAAATCCTTAGGTGTCATTTGGTAACCATAACTATGACCAGTTTCAAAATGACATATTGCGTTGAACATTTCTTGGCTTACACCAGATGCTCCAGCTGAAAGATTTCCCATTTTCATTCCTTGTGTAATTGATGTATATCTAAATATATATAGAAGACCACATTGCCCACCATATACCCAAGCTCTTTGTTGTCTGAAATCTGATATCCACTGTTTACCAGTATACATACATATATGACCAGGTCCTCCTTTAGGATTCGCCATAACAGCTATATCACCAGGCATTGCTTCCCTCATATAAGTCTTATATGGGTTATCATACTTTATAGTCTTTATATGCCTAAATCCTACTGTTGGTAAGAATTTTACATATTCTATAGCATTTTCTGGATGACCAGCTAAAGACAATCCACCTGCTTCTATGGCTTCTCTAACATATCTAGCACATCTGTGTGTAGAATTTTGATGAGAAGCACTTACTAAATGACTAATAGATTTTCCTAAGTCCCAATTTCCAACAACACCACCAGAAAAATCCATACCAAAAGAACCTAAATCAGATGATCCAGTGAAGTGCCCAGTTTTCATCCATTCAACAACAAGGTCACCTATAGATTTATCTGGATCCACATAATTGGTAGCTCCAACTTTATTTTCTTGATAGTTTTTCTCTTCTTCACAATAAGCTTCATTATCATATTTCAAAGACAGATCTTGATTGGCATCAAATTCTTCTTCTAGCAAATTATGATATTCATGCCCACCTTTAATGTTTCTTTCATCATACTCTAAAAATGATTCAAGTATCTCTTTACCAAGCTGATTTCTAGCCCACGTAAGATTTTTCATCAATTCATGGGTTGCATCTTCTTCATCCGCTAATACCCATTGTGGTTCACTAACAGATGGATCTATACCATTAGGTGTGTATGCATCTTTCTTTACTTTATCTAATTCTGCTTTATTTGATTTAGAAGTACTATCAGAAGATTTGTTCTTATTTGTTTGTTTAGGTTTTTTACTTTCTGGAGTATCCTCTATCAAACTTTTTAATGTATCAAGTAAACCCATAGGCAATCACTAAATCATGCTTTTGAATTCAAGAAGCTGTGATATTCCACTAGCTCTTTCTTTGATATCATGCAAATCTATTATATCTTCTGGATATTTGAAAAAGTCATTATATTCCAAGAATACAATTCCTATTAAATTATTTTTACAACCATAAAGGCCAGCATAAATCATATTGCTAGCATTAAGTTTGTTTTTCAAATGGTCATACAATACTGGAGATCTTTGTTCTAATTTTTTTATTTCAGAACTTCTGTATACTACAATACCATCATTATCTATAAGGTCCGCCATAACTGGAGAAAGTATTGAAAGTTGAAGATTTTTTACTTTTCCTGATATAGGTGTAACATTTCTTTGCATGTTTTCATAAGATAAATCATACCATAAGAAACTGAGGTTATTCAAATTGCTTGTACTATTATGGAATTCAATTACACCGCATCTTCTAGCATGATAGAAATTCATCATTTCAAACAACATCTTTTGCATTTTATCAGATATGTCCATTCTATGACTCATACTAGCATTATGTATTTTTTCAGTATTCTGATCTCTAATATTCACAGCTTTTTCTATCAAATTGATTAGATTAGCTTGCATTTGGTTGTTTGATGAAGTCAATGTACTTAGCAAATCTTTATTTTGGTTAGCTAATGTAGTAGATATGTTTTCAGATAAATCTGCTATAGACTTTTCTGACTTTTTATCAGAACGAGTTATCAAGAAATATAGCAAGCCACCTAAGACAAGTATAGCTAATCCTAAGCCGCCAAATTCCTCGATTATTTTAGTGAAGAATTCAAACATGATATATAAATGAAATGTGGAATATCTTTAATTTAATAAAAATATTCCACATTGTAAACTTAAAGTCTTTTTAAGGTTTTTCTGTTTCTATCATAGGTCGACCTGTAATAGTATCAAACCATATTTTCTTTACTTTATGATATTCATTCAATATATTACTTATATCAGAATATTGATTCAATAATGTTCCAACCTCTATCATTGGTCCACCCGATGGATCTATGAAAACTATCTGTCCATTATCATGTGCTACTCTTGATGCCCCATATTCTGAAACAAGATACCAAATATACCCATGATTTCTATATGTATCCTTAACCGGTGTTTCTTCTAATACCATGAAATTATCAGAACAATCATGAGAATATAAATTGATAGTTATATTTTTGAATCTTACATTTTCATTTATCATATTCCATACTTGATAGAACAAAGATTCATAATCAGAATTGTTTTCTATAGTGAAGTCAAAATTTTCTTCATCATCCAAATCATGTTCAGCAACATTATTCAACTGGGTAATTCCATCTCTGACAATGTTTATCATTACACCTTGATGTGTTCTTATAAAATCAAATTCATGTAAGAATCGTACATCAGTACAGATAGCATATTCAAGATTTGTTCTTTGGTTGATTTTCTTTTCTACAACATTTGTAAATATTCTTTTAGAAATAGAATTCTGCAATACATAAGTGCCAACATAAACAAGAATTTCTCTTAATGACATATAGAATTTATCATCAGATTCTTGATACATACTTGTATTCATATAATAGTCTTCTGCTGTTATGATATGTTTAGGATCTGGTTTCTCTTTAGTGAACTCAAATCCTTTGTTGATGCAAATCCAAGAATTAGCTTTTGATGTATAGAAATACTCAACATTTACTTGAAACATGTTAGCACATAATTCCTTCAATTGATCAGCAAAAGCAATGCACATACACTTATTGTGCATCTTATCTGGAGGAAATGTCGCAGTTTCTTCAGGATTGAAATTTCTCTTGAAACTATCCCAAGCGCTTCCTTTATCTGAAAATGAATAATTCAAAATATGTGATAGCATTTTTGCAACTGTATCTTTTCCAGATCCAGCATATCCATTCAAACCAATATATAATACTCTTTTCATTCTCTATTATGTTTTTATTCTATAAATAAAATATAGAAATAATGATTAACGCATTTCATCTTTAGATGTTATCATTTCTTCAGTATCACAACCACTCCAAGCAAATCTAGTATATTGTTTAGTAGATGGACTATCAAATCCAGTGTTTTTCTTATCAGGAATCAAATCTAAAGGTTTATCTTTTTCGCTATTATTTATCTCATCATTCATTAAATCTTTGGTGTCTTCTTTTTGTTCATTATCTGCATTCTTCTGGTTTTCTTTACTTTGTTCTGGGTTCTTTGTTGCATCATTTATCTGACCTTTAGAAGGTGTTTCTGGTGGGGTTTCTAAGTTTATGTTTGTACTAGCTTTTTGACCATCATTAAATTCTATAGTATTGAAAGGAGAACATAATGATAAGTATATTCCATTCTGACCCTTAGTATACATCTTAGATATTTCTGTAGCATCCCTTGACATGGCGTGCTTTAATGATACGGATACATGTAAGTCTGTTGGAAAATCATCAAATCCTAATGGTCCACTATGTGTTATCTTTGCATTTGTCATTATAAGATTTCCAAATGTTGCAATAGGATTCTTTGGATTACCTATAGTAACATGCCAAAGACCTACTTTAGCTCCAGTAAGCAATGAGTCAAAAGCATATAATGATGGACGACCTAATTTATTCTTTATAGAACCCATCATTGCTTGACCAAGATTCATATCTGCCATCTTTTGAGCCGTCTTTTGAGCCGCGGCACCCGCTTTATTCACAACTTCACCCATAGTCATATTACCAGACAAGAGATCTTTAGCCGCTTGTAAAGCATTATTACCAATCTTACCAAGATCTAATCCCGCACCTTTAGCTATATCAAGAAGGGCACCATTGAATTGGGTTAATGCTCCACCAACGGTATCAGTGTTTGAACCCTCAAGGTGGAATATGTTTTTCCATAAGTCACCACCTGCTTTAGACAATCCATCTAATACATTGTTGTATTTTTGCCATCCTGCTTTATTAGGTTTAGCTCCCAATATTTCGCTCTTTCCTCCCCAGAATGTTCCTTTTCTATATGTAACTGTTAATATATTGCCAAGCAAATCTAGAAAAGCAGATTTTGGATTGATATTGTCATAAGCTCTTAACTTATAAGAAAAATTCAAAGTGAATTCATGTTTGAATGTAAGCTTACCTTCATATATATGAGTATCCCAAATAGTATCTCTTGGGGTATATACCTTGTTATTATCATAATTTCTACCTAATGCTACATCATTATGCTGATATTCATGTGTATTTGCACCAATACCCATACTATTCATCAGCTGTCCAAGCAAACCACCTGAATTGATACCATGAGCTGTTCCTAAATTATATCCAGGACTTAAGTTGTTAATTATCTTACCAGCTATACCTCTACCTTCATCATCTTCTTGAGAATCCAACTGTTGTATCTTAGCATCAAGCTTTTTCCAAGAAGCTTCATATTCATAAGACATTATATCACTAAGCTTATTGTCATCAGTATCAAACCAAGTAATCATTCTACCAACATCACCAATAGTAGACATTGGGTCTTGCTTACCTTCACCTGATGTTGTTGTAACAGTTGATCTGAATATATTGTCACCAACAGGAATAGCAAACTTACGTAAAGTTATCATGTGATTGTTAGAAATCTTTCCAAGATCTTTACAATACATGAAATCTGCATACTTATATCTTGCATTACCAAGTATAGACTTTCTTACAGAACTGAGGTTAACCAACTCTCTTATAGAACAATCATCCAAATTAGCTATTTCTTTTTTGTCATGTTTAGAAAGAAATGTACCATCCATCAAAGGTACATTTTCCATTATACCATAAACGGGCAATGCATGATAAGGATTGAACAATGATGGTGTCAAGTCACCTTTAAAGTTATATGTTTTATATTTTTTTCCATTAGTACCTTTTACTTCACCCTCATTTCCTGTTTCTATAAGCATACCAGATAAGAAACATCTATAATTGTTCACCACTTGGAATATCTCATTATTCATGTGAGTTGGTGTCCAAATGACTGCTTGCTTATTTGTTTCATTGTTTTTGCCAGCAGGAGGTGCCAACATATTTGATTCATATTTTATTGTTGGATGTGAAGAGAAATCTAAATCATCTATCAATGAAGAAGTGTCCCTATCTTCATTATATCTTATACCATCAGTATCATAACCTTGTCCAGATGTTGCTTTTGATACTGCAGCATTAAATGCAGATCTTAATGAATTATTCAATACATCCTTCAAAGAATTAGATTGCTGTGGTGTAATGAGGTGAGAACCACCTTTATTTAATGTACTTGGAAATGATAACATAAATTGTTGTTTCAGTTTTCTTAATCTTATTTAAAAATTAAGAAACTAAAACAACAATCATATTCACTTATTTCTTTTTCTTTGTCAATCTACATTCATCTTTATCAAAAAGCAATTTCTTCAAGCTTTCTAATTGGTTATAAAGATAAACATGATGTTCAGAACCATTCATGTGACATGGCATATTGTCATAACATCTTTGCAATACTTCATATACCGGCATAACATACTTTACTAATTGCATATTGAAATCATGATAAGTATTTCTAATAGTGCAATGTTGTGCAATATATGGTTTAGCTGCTTCAAGATTCTTAATGAGATTGAATGACCATTTTAACAACTTATCATCATCTGGAATTGGACATTCATGATATGTATAGTACATCATACTGATGCATTTGTCCAATTCCCTCATCTTATCTTTCATATCTTTCATGTCTATATCGACATTGTTGAAATCTGTCATCCCCATAATTTATTTCTTATGATCTTGTGAACCAAATCCATTTTCTCCACGTTCAGAATCTTTCATCAATTCTCTATAGTCATCCTCAGAAAGTTCATCAATACGAGATACCTGCCAAATAGGAAGAATAAGCTGCTGAATAATCTTGTCACCACACCAAATCATTGGGCTCTTCATATCCTTTGTAAAAGAAATAGAAAGATGTACACATCCAACATAATCATCATCCACCACCTGAGATCGGACATCAAAACCTTCGTTACCTTTACCAGACTTATTTAAGAATACACCAGCATAATTAAGTGGTAATACTTCATGAATACCCGAATTAATTTTAAGTTGATCCCCGAAATCTAGCCAAAGACCTACTTTATCTTCTTTCTTATCATAAACAAGACGATGGTCACAAAAATCTGCCAACTTTTCTAACATTGTATTATGTTTATTTCTGGTCATTACACTATCTAATGCCAAGAATAAATGCACAGTATCAAGTGAATTTTCATCTGCTCTTACAGGGTCTCCTATTTTCTCTATTAAGATACGCTTAGCTTCATTACAAAGCTTACCCATATCAACTTCAGAAATATCAAATGACTTCTGAAAAGAAAAATACGCTGCTCGTTTCTTATCTAATGTCATACCATTTAATCTTGGTACAAAGAAATCTAATCCAGCAGCATGAAAAGATGTTTTACACTTAATTCCAAATTCATTCCAAATTTTTAATGTATGTCCCATTTTAATATTGTTTTAAATTACTAAATTACTAATATTTTTAATATAGTCTTTATTTTTTATTATTTCAATTAATTTATCTAATTTTTTAAAATTAAATAATTCAATATAATTTAAATTATTATTTTTTGCAGTATTCCTTTTTTCTACATCTTTTACACACCATATAGTATATTGTTGGTCTTTATTACCATATTTAGTTATATATTTCTCCATTAATTCTTTATCATTTTCATTATTAATATTAAATGGATATTTACCATGAGTATAATAACCTTGGTATTCTATAAATAAATCTATCTCAGGAATATAAAAATCACAATTATATGGATATCTTATTTTATCTTTATATTGTCTTATAACGTCTGGATATACTTCTTTTATTTTTTCATATATTGTATCTTCTTGTTTAGATTTTCCAAATGAATTATTTTTTATTTTTGTCAAATATTGTTTATTTATGCATTCTTTTGTGTGAGATCTTTTAACATATTTTTCAGTTTTGAAATAATTATCTACTCCATAATGTTTTATAAATGTATTTTTCTTCTTTTCTTTTACATTTTCTAATTTAGAAGGATTATCAACACCATATTTAATTTCAAGATTTTCTTTCATTTTATTCATAATATCCTTGTTTTTATATGGGTATGGAGTACCATATTTATCTATCATAGTTTTAAACCTTCTTTCTCTACAATATATTTCTCCACATTTAAAAGAACAAACATTTCTATAATTCCCATTACAAATATAATTTACCTTTTTACCACATACTTTACAAACCTGTCTTTTTTCTATATTATATTGAATTCTCCTTATAGTTTCAGATATTGATTCTGAATCATCATATCTTTTTATTAAATAAGATAATATATTAGGATATTTTGATTTTATTTTTCTTAATATTCCATTTCTAATCTTATTTTTATTACTTATTAATAAATTTGTAATAATTTTATCATATTCCATTTACAATTTAAATACGTGTTTCTTTCTCTTATTGATATTTTCTCTTTCTTTAATTTCTTGGACAATAATAACATTTATCTCCCATAATAATATTAATATAGTAATAAAGAGGTGTCCATTTCAATTAAAATGGACAATCCTCAAACAAATTTTTCTCTTCTATCTTCTTCATATAAGAAGTATCTTCAGATTTGTTCAAATTCTGACCAAAGATAGTACCTCTTAATGAATTAGTATTCTCCATCTTCTCAACAAATCTCTTATTTGTTCCATCCTTTGAAGCATAATCACTATAGTCATAACCATCATGAATAACATTCTTCAATTGACTTTCAATTTGCTCTAATTTGTATTTTGAAGTGTGTGGAAGATTTTCTGGTAACTTAGATTCATATTCCTCTAATGTTTCTTCTTTCTTGTTTCCATCTTCTATCTTAATGTTTTCTATAAGTTCTTGCAAGAAGAACTGCTTAGTAATGTTGTTCTGATAAATCTCATTTATTTCTTGCTTAGTATCCCAAAGCATTTCAAATGGTCTTATTGTGATAATTCCATTCTTCGGTTTGGATTGGTCAATTATGATCTTCCATAAGTTGCATATCAAATCATAAATCTTCTCAAGATATGCTTTATCTTCAACTACAACATCCTTTACAGAATTTGCATATTTACATGCATAGCTCTTCAACCATTCATCTATTTCTTCTCTTGTACATTTCATTGTATCATCTGCCCATTTCTGAGCATCTTTAACAAATCTCAAGATAGGAAAATCAAGTCTTCGTTTTCTTCTGCTTTGTTCTATTGAAACAAATTTTCTGATTCTATTTAGCTTACTGAAATTTATTCTGTTCTGCTTCTTGTCAATACAATACTTATATATATCTTTGATAGTATCTATGTTGTAGTTCTTGTACAATGACAATACTATTGGAACATTTCTTTCCATTATCTCTATATCTTTAACATACAAGTTGTTGTCTTCTCTCATTTCCCTATATTCATCATCTTTGAATATGTTGTAGTTTCCGGAAATGAGTTCTCGATACAAATCAATATTTCCATCATTTACATGATCCAAGAAATCCAAAGTTTCAACAGTAACTTGATTGAATCTCATGTGTCTGCATGACTTAAGATAATCTTCAATGAATTCCAATCTGTCTTCTGATATCTCCTTTTCATGGTCAATCACATTTGTAACATATCCATAATACTGAAGACCTTCAATCATCATTGGAAGCTGCTTCATATAAGTAGCATATCTGTCTTCAAACACACTCAACTTATATGTTGTTTCATCAATAAAATACTTACATTGATTTTCATCATACTTAAGATATTTGTTAGTAGAAAGCAATGATTGAATTAATGGGTTGTATTTTGATTCTTCATTGTTTCTCTCTATCATATCATTACATGTCTTAATCAAATCTCTTGCCAAAAGCAAATCAGCCTGATTCAAACTCAAATCCAATGGTTGAGTATAGTAATAGTTGATAGGCATGCCAACAGAATCTTTCTTTGGAAGAAACATTTTAAGATACAGATTGTTGTTTCTAAGTCTGTTTGCAAACTGTTCAATATCTTGTGGAATCCATTGTTCATTAAAATAAACAGAGAAACTGAACTTATCGCAAATATCCACACCTACTGATAAATAAGTTGTACAGAATACAATATCATTATTTCCAATAGACTTATCAAAATTTATGAGATCCATAGATTCTTCACCATAATTTGATTTCTTATAATAGAAACAATTTATCTGTCTTCCAAACTTCATATCATCAAGATATTGCTGTACTAATCCAGTAAGCTGATCATACCAAAGATTTCCTTTATTTGTTGGATAGAGAATTTTCTTACCATCTTTGATATCTTTTGCCATTGAATGAGCCATTTCAATCATCTGTTCTACTTTTGTTGGACACATATTCAATTCAAAAGATTTCTCTCTATAGTCATCCTTTTCAACTTTGATATGTTTGATACCAGGAAAGAATAGCATTTCTCCAGTAGGAGTACCAGTCATCATGATTATTTTTGCTTTACAATTAGCAAGTCTCTGAATTGTTGGAGCCATCACATCACGATAAGAAGAAGTGAATATCAGATGCGACTCATCAAGTACTATATATTCAAATCCTGCAGTATCAAGCTCCATGACATTCAATCTTGAAAACTTATCTATTGTCATTGACATTGATTTGTTTGACAGCAAATCTTCAAGTTGTGGTTTCTTATTTCCATAGTAATAAAGCCAATCTGATGTTACAGATGATGTTTCTACTTTTGCTTTTATAGTTGAAGTAAATGGAAGTATCAGAAGTGTCTTAGCTTTGAATGCTTTAATCATTTCAGTCTTTCCATAACCAGCACCAGCTTCCAACAATGTAATATGATTCAAATTCTTAAGAATATCATCCTTCAAATCAGAAAGATACTGATCTTTATTCAAATGCAACTTTACTAAGTTGTCATCTTTATCATTAAGAACATCTGTTGGTGACTTGAATATTTTTTCATCTTCTTTATTTGTGGTTAATGACTTCTGCTCTTCTTTATAGATATTATCATCTTCTATCTTAATGTTGAATCCATGATATTTGTTCAACTGCTTGATAGCCCAAACAGAAACTGGCTTATCATGTATACTTGCAGTCTTGACATCACCTTTAAGCTCTTTATAATCTGTACCATCACAAATAGCAACCATATACTGTAATGCCTTATCATATCCATATATAGAAGTAAGAGTATTTGCAAGTTGCCAACGTTGTGCATGCTTATAATGTCGACGAATGCATTTGCTTGGATCAACATCATTTATATCAGAAACTGCAGTTATATCTACACTTTTCTTTTGATTGTTTTCCGTATTGAACCATTCCAACTTAGCAAATATGTTCTTCAAGTCAGGATGTGATATCCAATCTATTGATTCAAGCCCGGTATCAAATGCGGTTTCAAAGTTAGCATCAAGTCGTAAGTCTATGAAATTAGTGGACAATAATGCTTTGCTATCTGATGTAATGAATATACCTTGCTGTGGTTTTGCCATCGCCATATCCAACCAATCAAATATATCGTCCTTTGTATACCCAATTTCCTTCATATACTTAGTAAGAACAATATACAAGTAACTGTACTTATGCCTGAAATTACACAAATATTCAATTTTCTTGTTTTCATCTGTATAAGATATTGGTGTTATCTTTGTCCAAACATGAAGTGATTTTCCAGATGCTGACTTAGCAACTCCTAAAAACCAATGATATTTGTTGAGGTCTTCAAAAATCTTTAGTTTCAGTTCATTTGCAATCTTCTTATTCTTAATATCAATATCTATGATTTGAATTCCATTCCACATAGAAAATGACTTTTCACCAATAGGTCGATTATTAGATGAAACTGAAAACACTACTTTTCTGCTTGCTTTCTCAACATTCTTATATATAGGATCCTGAACAAGCATCCAAACATCTTTCCATGACTGTACAATACCTACTTTATCATAAATAGAATTAGTAATCAAACACGATACCATGCTAAGTACAGAATCAAGATATCTGTCTTGCTCTTCTTTAGAACATTCTTTTAAGTTTATAGAAGAATATATTTCTTGATCTGTATCTTCTTCATTGAATGCTTCATATTCTTTAGACATGCAACGAAACTGTTCATAAATATCAGTCATTGCAGTTTTCCCAGAATAGCTTTCAGCAACCTTCTTGAGGTATTGTGCTATATTTAATGGATTTGAATTGTTACTCATCTAAAATTCTCTCAATTGTTCTAAATCTTAAAATCATTATATTACTTACTTATCTTGTATCAAAATAGTAAATTAAATAAACCTATTTCAAAAGAATTTTAATATAGAATACATTTGTTAAGATAGACAGAATATATAAATAAACATAGGATTCTCTAGGATGGCGCCTGGGTCACGAGATTGGCGGAAGATTGGATGTAAGTATAATTTATCAGCTTAAACATTTTTAACGTCCCTGAAGTGAAATTTAACATTAATCTTATTTAACAGACAATATGAATTAATGAAATGACAATTTTTAAATAAGTTAAATGATTGAATTCAATGAGTTGTGTACAAAATACAAATAACAGTTCTCCAGTACAAAAAGAAATCTCTATGGAGGAATACAATAAGAGAAAGCAGAAGATAGAAGATCAAGTAGATTACCAGTTTATTCAAAGAATCATACAAGAACTGACACAAACTTGTGCTATAAATTTACCAATGCAACCATCAGCTATTCCACCATTGATTCTTCAAGCTGCTCAATACTTTTGGGAAAATTGTGACCAGGCTATAGAAGAACGTTGGTATTGTCTTCCATTTAGAGAGTTTACAAAATGTGGTGCTAATATGATTGCTAAGTTGCCACCACAAATTCTTTCAGTAAATGGATTGTACAAAGCAACGGATAGTTGGTCTTATGGTGTCATGGGTGACTTTTCTTTAGAAAGAATGATACTGAACAATTCAGCTATAGCATCTGGTGTTGGTGGAAGCTTATCTGATGTATATGGATCAGGTGGAGGATATACATTGACTGATGTTACAGCTGCATTATATGAACTTGATACTTTTGACTATATTTTCAATACTCCTATAACATATAATTACAATACTTACAGTAATGATCTTGTTGTGTTAGGAGCTATCGGGCATTCTGATTTGATGCTCAATGTATATAAGAGACTTAAGATACAAGACCTGTACAAGAATTACTATTTCTTCAGATATTGTGTTTGTCTTGGCTTACGTTCTATGGCTACTATTCTTGGTACATTTGAATTTAAGCTGCCTGGTGGAGTTACTTTAAACTACAGTATATGGAGAGATATGGCTAATGAAGAAATGCAGAAGATAGATGAATGGATTCAGAAGAACCATTCTGCTGACTACTTCATAAATACTAATACTATTTAAAGATGGACATAAAGCAAAGTTTAGATTACAAGTTTCTAGGATATCAAAAGTCAACAAATCTTGGAAGGAAAAAATATGACTATGCTAGGGATGGAATTCTCATAAGAGTTCTTCCACCTATTCTATTCAGAGGAAACCCAACATTAGTAGCTTTCTTACAACTTATAGATATTCAACTCATCACCATGTTCAAGCATGTTGAAGCAATCAGAAAATTCAAGCACATATCATCTTATTAGACAATGGAATTCATCGATCATACAGGACATATATACTCATTGAAGGATTGGCAAAATGAACCAATAGGATATGAATATGAAATAGGAAATTATGTAGACTGGTTCACTTCAGATACAACTTCTCACAAGCTTAGTATAGACAGATACTATATAAAGCCTGTAAGAATCATAGTGAATTCTAATGACCAAATAACTGTAAAACTCAAGAATGATATTAAAGATGATATACATTTCTGGTTGCTGAGCTCTGCATATATACAGAATTGCATAGAGAACAACAGTAACATATTTGATCCTCTCAATATAGAAGAAAGTGAATTTTGTAATGAACTTCATACAGATGACCTTACAGTAATAGATAATGTAGAAGTAGAAGGAAGAGAATCAACAGTATCAGTAGCTACATTTTATGTTGTCACATTAAGTCAAGAAGAAACTACTTGGCTAACTAATATCCTCATTCATGTTAATGACGATATCTGGTGTCCTTATACTATAGGTGCTGAATTCCACATGGAAGATAGTGAACTTATCATAAATGGTAAGAATATGGGAATAAACATTCCTAAGGATATGATGAAGTCAATATACTTTACTGATGTAAAATCTGACAACATAGATGAAGAAGAATATTCTCATAAGTTGAAAGAACTTCTTCTTAACTATATGCATATCAAAGGAGAATGTGGAAACTATGAATCAGCTAAAGATTCTCTTGATTGGTTCGGTTATGGAAATCATATTACTATAAGAGGACTCAACCAAACAGACAATCAATTCTTAGAACAATATATACAAGACAATTTTGATACTTTGTCTGACAATCTTTGGTCTTGGCAACATTTCAGAAAAGCTTCTGCTTATTCTATATGGATGGATATAGACAGATATACAGAAGTTATAGACAAGCAGTACTGGACAGAAGAGCTTATGGGTGAAGGTAAGCCTATTTCAGAAAATTTGTTTGATAAGATGGTTTATGATAAGTTTGATGAACAAGACATAAAGTTCTGGAGACCTTACTACAACTGGAGACTAGAAGATATGTATATAAAGATGTCGATGGTGGAGTATTACTGGAAAAAGTACTTCTTACCTATAATGACAACTATATCATCTAGTATGAAGCAACATTGCTGGATGAATGACATCAAATATATAGTAAGTCCTAGCATTCATGTTACAGAAACTCCTACCTGGATTGGAAGCCAACATACTTCAGTAAGATTTCAAGGATCTGATATAATTTACATATACAATCAAGAATCTTATTTTGATGAATTATATAATGAGTTTTCAAATTCGGAAACATTAGGAAAGACAACAGAAAATCCTACAATATATATCAATGATATCTGTGCTAAAGTGCCAATTTGGTTCTTATCAAATGAAGATGAAGATTTCTTTGATGTAACTTTGGTACTTACAAAAGATGGTAAGAAGATATATAGCTCATCATTCAGTTTCTTCCAACGAAAAGATGATGTTGCTTATAAGAATTTCGTAATGATTCCAAAATCATTAGTAAAGTCATTTAATATGACTTACTGGATAGATAAGAAATACAGATTGTCAGTAAACTGTAATGGTAATTGGTATTACTATGACTTCATATTGAAAGCACCAGAATTCCAATTGAAAGTAGGTACATTAGAATACAAATATTTCAATTACACAGAAGTAAAAGAACTTAAACCAGGAGAAGAAGGATATCGAGATCCTAATGATCCAGAATTTGATGGTTTGACAGAATCAGAGAAAGCAAACATAAACCTATATACAACAGACAAATCATTGTTTTCTCAAATAAAGTCTATAGAAGATGATTTAGTAAACTTCAATTCTTATATGTATCTTCCAGGATTAGCAGAAGTGAATGATATAAGATTCTTTGACAAATTGAAGTACATGACAGATAATGCTTCTTCAGATAATTCAGATAGTGATTCTAATAATGCTTCTACTAATACAATGAACAATTTCTGTAACTATATTGCTTCTAAATGCTACATATATAATTTAGGAGTAAAGAACAGTCAAGTTGTATACAAGAAAGGAAATTCTGTTATCCCAATATTCATGTTCAATAACGGTCTTGATATACCTGATAACCAGGGATATTCTTTAAGCAAATTCTATGTAGATGTATTGTTTGATGTGGACTCTAACAATGAATACTATGCTAAGATAAGATTAGATTTGAATGATCTGAGTACGACAAAACCTAATGAATGTGTTAATCTTCATGAATATACTATATCAAACAATGATTTGATAATGATGAAGAAAGACATAGGTTTAGGTGACCCAGCTTACAACAAACAAGGAAATATTGATTGGGATGCAACTTCTGGCAAATGGAAGCTTTTCTATATAGATGAACATCTTAGACACAAGTCAACAGTAACTATACGATTAGCTACTACAGGTGAAATAAAGCTACCAAATGGAAGAACTTATGAATTTGGTGGGTATACTTTGTCAGGTGTTCCAAGAATATATCAAGATATTGCTATTCCTATTTGGAATTCTAATTCAGATTCAGTATGCAATATGGAATGCAACTGTCCTTGGAAATCAGAATGTAAGTTTAGAGGAGATAATTTAAAGACTGATTATGATTCTACTCCTAAGAATGATGAAGTGGATATGAACATGAAGCAAGAAATTACTTCAGAAAATGTAAAAAAGTCTATAGATTCACTTATCAACAGCATGCGGCAAACTGTATCTGCATCTAACAACAAAAAATACCTTAACAGAATGCATATCTATGATTTGTATCTGTATAAGATGAATGATGTAGAAAAAAGAAAGAGACTTGGTCTGAATATAAGTAAGATATCAAAACTTAAGTACAATAGTAATATATATGATACTAAGTGGTATTCTCCAAACCATTGGGAACAACCTTCTGAACTGGTAGAACTTTATAGAATGTTCTTTAATGATGATGGTACAGAAAAATTAACTATTGGAGATGACAATACATTCAATTATGATTTCTATCTTATGCATGATGACACTAACTGGTTTGCTGTTCTCATATCACAAGATACCGAAGACAAACTTATTGGTGACATGGATTTAGATCCTCGTGACAAGATAGAATATTGTCCAGATGATGAAACAAAGATTGTAATGAAAAAATACAGATCATCTGATACTTTCTTAATAAACAGAATGGTATTGGAAGAAAAATATCCAGTCAATCATTTTAAAGAAGATGATTTGATATTTGCTACTGTTGACAATGTGAAATTCCCATTCATATTGGATAAGACGACTAAATGGTCAGTAAAGAATTTATCATTGTTGAATAAGAATAAGCCATCTATAACTTCTAATTCTAATGCTATGATACTTAGCTTATATGATGAAGCTTCTAAGAATGTTTCAGGTTATTATAATATAGATGTAAGATATAGCATAGAAGGAAATGTTGACCACCAACAGAAAAAACATACAAGAATACTTATAGAAAAATGAAAAGTTTAACTAATTACATTTATGAAAGCATAAATAACATATCAGAACAGTTCCAAAGCAATAGTTCTAATAAAAATGGAATGTTCTTACATAAGGATGGATTACGCCAATCAGAAGACTTTAATTTCAATCCAGGTGAAAAGGCATTATGTATTGCTTATGATACTGATGGATATCGTATTCAAATCCGTGGTATATTAGAAATTGCTAAAGTACTTAAGAGTAGTATTAAAGTTAAGGCCGATACAAATGACGGAACTGAGTTTTATAATAAAATGAAATTTGATAATACAGGTATTGCCATTGTGAAGACAAACAGCAAGTATCGTGGTAAATCTGTAAAATACTATGTTCTTTACAATAAAGATCTTATTGACAGTGAAAAGGATGGTAAAGACATTAAAGAAATATTAGATAAAGGTACATGTTCTTGGGGATTTGATCTTCCAGAAAATAAAGAATTAAGAAAGGATTATATTCAAAACCTCAAAAAATATCTTAAAGAAATCTAAGTAAATGAAAAGTTTAACTAATTATATTTGCGAAGCCATGCAGAAGAAATTCAATGGCTTCGCAATTCTCAAACCAGAATTTTTAGATATCCAAGATGATTTTGAAGATATGTTAGAAGATAATGGATGGAAAATATCTGATCTTACCAAAATAAAAATGAGCTTAGATGATGCAAAGAATTTATACAAGTCACATGAAAAGGAAGATTTTTATGATGACCTTTGCAAATATATGAGTTCTGACAAATGTATAGCTTATGAACTTTATAAAAATTGTGAAGATCCAATAAAAGATCTTAAAAAATTAAAAGATAAAGTACGTGACAAATGGGGTAAAGATGATATGAAAAATTGCATGCATAGTTCTGACTCTAAAGAAAACGTAGAAAGAGAAGCAGATATCTGTTTCAAAATAAATTATGAACTAGACAAAGATGAAAATTAAATGCAACAATTGTGGTAATGAAATAGACTTGACAGAGTATTTCATCAACGAAAGAGCACATATTCCTTATATAGTAAAATGTAATGAATGTGGTTCATCTGTTTCATGTATACCAAATAAGGATGGCTATTAAAGCCATCCTTTTATTTTATTCTTCAGGATCAAGTTTCTGGTCTGCATCTGAAGCATACCAAATAACCATTCTCATTGTTTTTGCAACAGCATGTTCTACTTGGCATCCTTTAGAATCATTATATCCTTTACACAAATAGATATAGTCGCATTCAAGCAAATCTTTGATATCTTCACCTAAATGCCAAGACCAAGGATGTGTATGAGCATTAGGGTTTAGACCATTCTCATTGAAATCATCAATATTTGTAGGACCATAAATCAATGCATCTGGATATTCTTTTCTGATCTCTTCTACAGCTTTATCATATCTCTTTCTTACTGATTTCTGATGATAAGCCATAGGTAAGCTAACATAAAATTTTAGTGCCATTTTAACATTTTTTAAAATTACATGAAATAGTTTCGATTCTCTTCAATATAATCAGGATATACACCATCTAATGCATTCTTAAGAAAATCTTCAACTTTGGTTGCTACACCATTGATAAGACCTTCTACTATATCATTAGGTACCATTCTGAAGAAATGAATCTCATTAGCAGGCTTGAACTTGTCATCCATGAATATTACCATAGTAATACCATTAGCATAACCTGCAGCTTTTATCTTATTCATATTGATTACATTGAATGGAATGGCAGATGGTCTTGATATAGAAACCATCGAACCATCTGGATTCATGTAATTCAATTTATTAGGATTCAACTTAACAATTTTCAACATAAAATTTTAATAATTTGGATTAGGAATTTGTTCAACTTTATCTAATGTTCCATACTTATTCAAGTACTTTTCAAAATCACCATGCTTAATCTTGAATATGATACGATCACCATTCTTACGAAGCAATCCATCTGGTGTCTTCAATACAAGACCTTCTGCTACATAACTATCATCTTCTGCTAATGGATCCTTGAAACCCTTCTTAACATAATCGATAGCTTCATCAATAGTAAACTGTCCAACACTAATTACCTTAGGAATTCCAATCTCATCAAGAATGGCATCTCTTTGAGGAGTATTCAAATAAACTGAAGAACCATCTCTGTTAGTTACTTTAACATCAAAAGCTCTAAAGCTTACACTATCCTTAAGATATCTGCATCCAGCCTTACCAATCTTCTTACCATAACCTTCACCATAGATAGTGAACATCTTAGGCAATGTACAATTCTCTTCATCAACTATATAGTCATCAACTACAACAGCATCTGGATCATCAAATGGCTTCTGATTAAGAGTATGGCAACCACACTTCTTAATATATCCACGTTCAAGCATCCAATCAACATTTTCTTGAATGTTCAATCCAGTCTCAAAATCTCTTGTACACATGTAAGATTCTGGAAGTCTAAATGCTTTAAAAATCTTACCTACAAGATCACAATTACCTTCTAGCTTCTTACCATCAGATGAAACATAAGTCTTCCACATGAAGTCATCAAGCATAGGTGGAATGTTTGCATTGTCTGTCTTACCCTTAATAGCAATTCCACATGACAATGATACAGTACCATTACAAAGCTCATCTGTAATCTGCGGATAAACTTCAATACGCATGTTTGTACCATCAATCTTGATAGTAGCATCAAACTTACAATTTCTCATCCATTCAAACTCTGGAAGAGTAAAATTATCATAAGGCATGATAATGTTGTTGATATCACGCTTGAAGATTGTATTAATCTTCTGATATGTATTTTCTGATCTCTTTTGCTTTCCCATAATTTATTTAATTTAAAATTTTAATCTCCTTCTCTAGATACAATCTCAAGATTTGGAATAGTCACCTTAACCAATTGTTTTGAATATCTAAGACAAGTACCTGATTCATAAACTTGAATTGGATCATTATCTGTTTCACTATCGAATTGACGATTACGAATCAATGAACGAATCTTTACTTTAGTAGGACAAAACTTCATGATATATCCAAGGTGAGTATCTGTTTGCTGATCACCATAAACTACAATATCACCTACATTCAAATAATTGTTTAAAACATCTCTATGCATGATAAATGAATTTTAAATGAACATGTCATCTGATTCCTGTGTCTCAATAGAAACCAATGATTCCTCCTGAAATGAACGCCAAGCTGACTTATCCAAATCAAAGTAAGCAATCACACCAGTCTTTGGAGCACCTTTACCTGATGGAATAGCACCTTCATCAATAGATTCAATCTTATCCATCTTTTTTGTACCACGAGCATGTCTAAGCTCACCATTCTTCTTCTTAAAAGTGAAGTTGACAACATCTTCTGTCTTAAGAAGACGATTCAACTTCTGCTGCAAACTTTCTTTAACCATTTTTCTTTATTTAAAGATTTATAATATGATGATAACCATTGGAATCTTCTGTTTAAAGCGTGCCAAGGTTTGTATATATCATCGCATTCAACTTTATCTTTTTTATTCATAATTACAAATTTAATATAGAAACAAATAAAGAAATTTCAAAATTATTTGGATAAAGTCTTTACTTCTTCTACATTTATCTTTGGCATTATATATAAAGTATCTTTATGGTTTCCAAGAAAGTAAATGTTGTCATTTGTTTGACCATAGATGACAGAGGCAGCATTCACTTTATTCTTTGTTCCATCTTTATAAGTTACTTCAAATGTGGTCAAAGTCTTATGTACAGGAGTTTCACCAACATAAGGATCATAAGTATGTTGTGGTTGGGTAACGATGATACATCTAGTATACCCTAAATACATGAACAAAGATACAAAGAAAATTATTGCAAAATTTCGTATTGTCTTATCACTCATAGGATTTCGTAGTATAGTTATACATCAATATTCTGTCACCAAAAGAAAAGTCAAATTTCTCTTTCCAAGCTTTCTTACATATTAATGCTAATTGATTTTTCAATTTAATCAAGTCATCATCTGTCAATCCATGTTCTGGATCTGTTTGTATAAGCCTTGGAAATTGCTCTATCAACATATCTGTATCATCATCAACAATCATATAGTAGCTTGGTTTGAACTCATCAACCCATACTTTGATTTCATCACCACGACACCAACGCTTACCATTTGTTCTACCTAAATTCAATCTGCAAGTTTGCCCTATGATATAAGGAGATATCTTATTCAAATATGGTATGCTATCTAAAGATTTGAATGTTTCATAGATATTACCAGACCTTCTCCAAGATGATGATAATACCAGCATGAAACCTGTTGATTGCAAAAATTCAATTAACCTATCAACAGCTTTAGGATCACAAAAATTATGATAATTAGGATTTGGATTCTTGTACAATTCTTCAGCCCAATCACCACTATTCAATACACCATCAATATCAAGAAATATGATAGGAGTACAACATTTTTCTTTCCAATCTGCATCAACAATACCTGCATAATTAGTTAACCACATTCTCCTTTTTGGATCCTTTGGATATATGAAAACTGGATTATTATTACGATATGCCATAGTTTTTACTTCTCTACTTCTTTGTATTTTCTCTTCAAAAATACTACAAACTTATCATCATACATGTGTTCAACACTAAATGCTTCCCAACCATCAACACCATCTAATTTACTATCTACTTGGTCATAGGTAATATCATGTACTGTTACAATTTGTGTACGATATTCCCATTTGTCATCTTCAATCATTTTGTATATCATAGTATCTTATTTACCATTAACGAGTTTCCAAATCTGCTTATCTACCTCATTTTTCACAACTTCAAGATAGTTGTGGTATGCATCAATAATATGTTGAATATCCTCACCATCCAAAATTGTAAAATTCCAATGTTCATTCAAATCTTCGATTGTATGGTCATTTCTAAGAATGTAAGGGTTCATGAACTTATTGAGAATATCAAATACATCATGACGAGAAGTAACATCTAATTCTGTATCAATAGCAATTTCTGGGTCATCACTATAAAGATACTTCTTTACAAAGTAATGAGCTGGCATGCTGATAATCCAGCAACCATCTAAAACTTGATAATTGTTAGGGTATTTTGACATACAAATTCGAATATCATTATCTGAATTCAACAAATTCTTTACAGAATATCTGTCTTTATAAGTAAGCTTTACTGCTTCAATTGTATTTGCATTAATAAACATAATATCTTAGTAATTTAGAAAGTTCAACTTATTTTCAATACTTACAATCTCATTATAGAGTTCATTCTTGTAAGTTTCAATTTCAGAATCAAACAATACATTCAAATAGAAATTGTCATTAATGAAACTTCTATTGATATATTTCTTATCTAACTTGAAGTTTTCTAATGCTTCATCTTTAGTTCTCTTATCTAAAGAGTCAAGAATACTGTTAGCATCAATATTACCAAAATTCTGATTAAAGTGAACATCAGACTGGATAGGGTAATCTTCATCAATCCATTCTTTTGAATTCACATCAACCAAATTAGGATTGATTTTCAGAATATTCTCCTTTTTGATATTGAGTGTACGATTTGAAGGTATATATCTGAAATATACAAATATTGGTTGCTTTTGAAGAATTTTGTCATTGATGAATTCTTCTAATTCTTTCTTTGTCTTTTCTGTATTTATAAGCATAATTATATATCTTAAATTTTTTACATTTAAAATATAGAACAAATATTAGAAATTTCAAAATTATTTTAATCTTTATATTGAACCTTAAATAGTGTACTTCATATTTATTTTTATATAGCTACAAATCAATGAATCGCTACTGACTCGTTGTAATTTTATATTCTATAAAAGTGCAACATGAAGAGTTATGTAGAATAGAGTGAACTTCCATAATTTTTAGAAGTTCACTTGAGCATTATTTATAAAATTACATGGCTTCAGCAAGATGCTATACCAAAAGTGGTAGTGTAGAGAAATATGAATCAAATTTATATAGTATGGGGTCTTTTGGTGTATCTGTTATTATAACAGGACCAGATTCTAGTGGAAATTACACTGTAACTCCCCCAGAAGGATATGAAGATTCAAATACTCAAACAGAATTCGGTTGTACAACAGATTATGGAGGTATTAAGAAAACATTTTATTTTAAGGAAGCAACAAATTATATTTCTTTATCTTCTAATATAAAATTTAGTAGTACTGGAATTAATGTATATTTATATTTTAGAAATAATAAATATCTCGGAAATGATACATTATTTGTAGGAGTAGAAATAACAACAAGTAATCCACTTACTCTTATTGATTCTGTTTTTTTACAGTTAGTAAAAATTCAAAATCTCCATTAAAACAATTAATTGAGATTGGAAATACAGGGAAACATTATAATGCCGAAATAACAAGATGTAATCCAATGTCTGGAGATAATTATCAAGTTACCATATTACCATAAAGATTTGGATAATTAATTTCTTTCAAGTTCAATTTTTATATAACTAAACATTGAACTTCAAAATCAAATGCCAGTAATACTTCAAAGTGGACATGTATTTCAGGGTGATAGTAAAACCTTACCAAAGATAGTAACAAATAGTAAGCTTGGATCTTTTGTATTCAGGGGTACTTCTTGGGACTGGTCTAACTTGGTATTCAGTGGTTCTGCTAACACCCTGCAATTTGTTCCTGATCCTAATGATGGAGGATTGCAGGGGGACTTCAGCATAGGTACAGGATCTGTTACATCTGCTTATCCTACCAAGCAAGCTACTTTTGATTTTGACTCTAGCAAGGTATTTGAAATAGAACCTGCTGGTGGAACAGGCTCATTTGCAATGAAGTCAAGAGAGTTAACTTATACATGGAAGTTTGGTCCTATCCTTGCATCTTATCAATATACTAAAGCAGGTAATAGCATTGTATTTAATGAAGGTAAATTTTTATTTACCGGTATTTCTAATTCTTCTAAAGGAATAAACCATACAACAGTTTATCCAGAAAATAAATCAGAAGGAAGTACTTATATCCAATATCATTACCTTGATATAGTACGTTCTTCTGTTTCTTCATCATCTAATAATTGGCAAAATCAACCAGATAATAATTCTGCTACTGACTATACTGTTTCTTTTTCTATAGGTCCTAACAATACACCTGAAGTAGCTTATACTGAAGCCAGATTAATAGGGTTTTCTAATGAAGCTTTAGGGTGGGAATATTTTGAATCTTTATCTACTTTTGGATCTACTAAATTAAACCATCCAAGATCAGTTGCATTTACAAATGAATCAAGTCAACGTTCTTTACCTGATGCTAGCTTACCTAAAGAATTCACTTTATTGAAAGTTTGGCAAAAACCTAACATTTTATATTATACTCACTTGAAGTTTATAAATTTGGATTATACTGATTATGATAATCCACCATCTAATGCAAATGTAATGGAACATTGGTATTCAAATTGGGATGTAAAAAGAAGAGAAATATTGCTTTATATAGAATTTGGAGTAAGCCCAAATGGAGGTAAGACAGTATGGTGGAATGGTGTAGAGTCAGATCCAAATATAGGTGGTACAACAGGAGCTAAGCTTACTTCTAGAGGAATCACATCAGTTGTACCTAATGATATTAACAAATACTTAACCGCTACTTTACTCAATTATTCTACTAAACCAGGAAATGTAAACGGTAGACCAGAAGGTGAATCTACAAACAACAGATATAGCATATCTACATCTACTGCTACTGTTCATGGTACTAAAGCATTCAAATTTGTGAGAATTCCTATATGGACAGATTTACCAAATGATGAATATGCTAACAACAGTGAAAATACTGTTCAGAAATATGAATGTATCAATTTTTCTGATGTACCAACAAATACTACGGCTACTCACAATGAAGATAGTGGTATAGATGCAAATACCAAGAGAAGATCTGATGAATATTGGGCTAAATACCAAGCAAATTCTGAATCAGCAGAAAAATTCCAGATAGGAAGAAAAAACAGAACTAACAATTGGAGAACTGATGTTCATATAGACTTGTTCTACAAGAAAGATTCTTTAAGGTATAAAGGGTCAACTGATGGTAAGACAGTAACTTCTAAATAGAAAGAATTTAAATTACATTATTGAAATACTCTATGGCAGATTACGGAAATAATTTTACTTCAAATAGTGGAAATTACAACTACAATACAAGAGGACATTCTTATGATGATTCAGGATGGGTTATTGTTGGATTAGCAAATTCTGGTAATGTATCACAACCTATTCCACACCCTAATGGTGCTGAATTTACAGGTAACAATACAACTTGTTATTTCTATACTACTAATCACATGACTAAGCCTAATAGGGAAGTAAAGACTGGTAATGATTATGTTGCTTACTTCAATTGGGCAACAGCTAACAAAAATACGATTGGATCTATAGATGGAGATTTCAATTTCTATCCATTTGGAAGCAAAACTGATTCTAGATTTGTTGAACCAACAGGATTAGATGATACTAAACATGGAGTAAGCCCTTATAGTAATTCTAACAACAACGTCATATCTAGAACTAACTTAACTGTAAAAAGTACAACTTTTACTGCAGGTTACCGTAGACATAAGATACAGTATGAACCAAGCATAAGATATGATTTAGCTAGCTACAATTATGGTACAAATGACAACTATAAAAGTAATGGTAGTACTAAAGCAACTGGTGGTCGTGTTGTAACACAAAGATATGATGCTTTTCAAACTTTTTACAATATAGAAGATCCATATAGTGTACTCAACATCTCTATAGCAAACCATGATGATGCAAAGTCAAGTTCTCCAACTTTCTGTACATTAACAAACAATAAGTCAGAATACAGAATAAACCATTCATATACTTACAACCCATATAAGAATTCAGTTACTTGGAATAATACTAATTATCTTTCATTTACATACAATACATTGCCTACTTATCCTAAGGAATTAGTTTTTACTTATGGATCTAATTACAACTCTATTTCTTATGATGGTGGTAGTATAACAGTTGAAGCTAAAGCACGTTATAATGGTACTTATGACAGATTTACTACTTCTACAGCAAATGATGATGGTTTCTCTTCTTATAAGAGATATGTAGATGTAACATATAGCTTATCTACTTTTAACAGTTCTACTACACCTACAGGTTCCAATACATATACATTCAGAATATGGCAACCTGGTTCTAAATTAGGAATATCTTATACTTGGTCTATAGATAGCAATCCATCTTGGGTACATCTTTCTACAACCTCTGGAAATACAACAAAAGTAACATTTGATGACCAAGGAGATGTAAAGCCAAGTGTAGGTGGTACTCTTTCATTATCATTGAACAGTACTACTATTTCTAATGGTGGATCCACAACAGGTTCTGTTTCTGGTGTATCTTGGACAGCTCCTACTAATAAAAGTGCTCGTTCTTGTGTACTAAGACAGAATATGACTGTTACTAATTGCTGTGCACAAAACATTACACCTAAGACTAGTTCTGGTCAACCATATCAATCTTTGACTTTGACACAAAATGGAATGACTTGGAACAATCCATCATTTAATATGAAATGGAAAGTCACGCAAAAAAGCAAAACAACAACTACTTATAATGATGGATATGGACATGGTTGGCCTACTGTTAGTATTGGAAATTCAAGTACTATTGATGGAACAGAAATGCCAACTGTATGGAGTTATAACACATCATCAAAATCTGTTTCTGTTTCAATGCCAACAATAAGCAGGCCTTGGGTAAACACTTATACTGGTGGTACAGTATCTATATCTAAAGCAATTAATACATCAGTATCTTATAAAGGTGGTAATGTATATATCAATTTAGATCCGGATATCACATTCAGACAAGGTTTTACATCTGGTGTTTCTGAACGTACTTGGACGATATCCAATACTGCAAATAATGCAACAAATCAAGAATATTGGACGTTAAGTAAATTTAATGATGTTGTTATCAAACTTCCAGCTATATCTGCTTCAAATCATACTTTTGGAGATGCAACATTGTCATGGAGAGACACTGGTATTCAATCTTTATTATTTTCTAAATCAAGTAAAACATGGAATAATGATAATACTGATGATAGTTTTACAACATCATTACCTTCTAATTTACCTTATATTGGTAGTTGGTCAGCTTCTGCTAGTGGTGGTACACTTACATTTACATCTACTACTAGAAATTCAAGTTCCACATCAGGTACTATAACATTTTATGGAACAACTTATCAAGATGGTGTACTTACACCAAGTCCATCTACTATAACTATATCGCAAAATGGTACAAATATATCAGGTACTATTTCAATATCAGGAACTGGTGAAGGTATAAATACTTGCATTACTTCTGCTGAATACCCTATTGATGGTAATACAACAAGTGCAAAATATACTTTAAAATCTAGTAAGCAACTATATATTACAGGACAAACAGGGCTCACTCCTGGTGTAAATTATACTAATATTCCATATAATGGTGCAACTATTACCATGTATGTGGCATCCGGTACAGTGCAAACAGAATCAGCAACTACTAAGAAACAAGATTATTCTATATCTGTAAGTAGTGATATAGTTAGTTCTAAACCTTATAATCATCCAGATGGCATTGTGGTTAATGGATCTGTACAACCAAAACCAGCTAAGTATACATACCAGTATAAAGTGGATAATGGTGATTGGTCTGATTCTACTACTAAATATATACAAAGTAATTATGCAACATGGAATAGAGATTGTTCCTTAGATTTGAAAGCTTCTGATGAATGGACTGATGTAAATGAAGGAATATACAAATATACATCAGGATATTATGAAACAGCACCTTCTATAAATCATACTATTAAAGTACAAGTAGTAGATGCCAATGATAATAAAATAAAATATGAAGGAAATTCAATAACCTTGTCTCAAAGTGGTGAACCTGGTCGGTATAATGAAATAGCTTATACCTTTGTAACATCTGGTATAAATTGTACTACATCTATTCCAGCAGGTCCTGCTGATAAAAATTATAATGAATCTATAGATTATGGTGCATTTTCTGTATCCAATATATCATCGCCTATTTCTAACCCACAAGGTGATACAGGTACAAGTGATGATATAAGTACTTATATATATAATTATTCTAATAAATTGTCTGAAGGTAAATTTCCTGATACTGCTCCTACTGCAGAATTTAAAGGTTCAGATAAAACATTTGAATATAATGAACCCGTTAGTGTAAATTTAGGAGTATCATCAATATCTACTTTAACAGTAAACTATGAACATACTGGTAGGAAGACATGGAATTATATGTATAGTTTTAGCATACATCCAAAAACCCCAGATGGATGGGTAGGAGATACACAAACAACAACTAAATCGACATCCGGTTTTGCAGGCCCATTAAGTGATACTATATATACTGCTAAAATGGCAGTTGTTGAAGGTTCTGATAATAAGAATTGGCAATTGTTAACAAAAACAGGAGAAACAACAGTAAATATAACAAAACCAGGAACTTATGTTATTTATGTTGCTTGGTTTAATGGTAATGATAAATATAATGAATTGAATAGTAATACAATTACTATAACAACAACTGAATATAAAGTTTATGTTTATTGTGGTACTGATGCTAGTCAAGAAAACACAACTCAAACTATTGAACATACAGATTTTGATAATAATGCATCATCATTCAGTTTAAGTGTACGTGTTGTTTGTCAGAAGAGAGAAACAAATACAACAGGTGACCAAACAGATCAAAGTGAATGGACTACAGATACTAACCCAACAGTTACATATAGTTGGGATCATGGTGATAGTAATACAAGTACAAATACTGTTACTGTTGATGCTGGTTCTAGTGCATCAGATGGTAATGATACTGATGTTAAATGTACTGTTACATACGGAGGTAAAACTGCATATTGTACATTTACTCTTAAACATTATGGTAAATCTTATTATAATGGATAGTTCTACAATGGTTAATTATTTTATATATCCTGAAATGGACAGAACTTGGTTCTGTCCATTTTCTTATTTCAATTTCTTAACTTCTCTATCTGTAATATAACCTTCTTCATCTAGCCATTCTACAATATAATATCCTTTTTCTAGACAATCAATATCATAGAATTTGGCTGTGAACCAATCTTCTGATGGTTTCCATCTTGAACCATCTTCATGAGCAATAATAGGTTCCTTGCATTTGGTATGGCCTACAATCTGAGTCCAAGTACGCATATATTGTGCTTCATGATCGTAGTCTTCATACATATCAGATAACAATGCTTCTGGTCTTACCCAAAGTGGACCATTCAATGGATCATTTCCATAAGGATCAAAATGTGAACCATAAGTAAACTTGAAGTTGTCAAAACTATCAACATCAATCATATTGATAGGAATACTTACCTTATGACGTTCATGAATCCATTTATTTGTTACACCAGCATGAGTATAAATGATTCTATTTGTCATATCAACAAAAGAAAATCTAAGCTTTCTAGATTTGACACAATCCTTCAACAACTGTCCTGCAAGCAACTGGGTCATTTGATTATATCCACTATACTTATCATCACCATCAATAAGATAATGGAAATCATGATTACCGATAAGCATATAGAATAAACCTTCTTCTTTGTTATGTTTCTTCTGCAATGCAAGCAAATTCTTAAAACCTTCCAATTGCTGCTCTGGTTTAATATTTTCATAAGTATCAAAATAATCGCCTAAAGTAATTACTTCGTATAATGTGGTATTTGAATCTTCAGGTTTCTCCAAATTATAGATAGTGTTGAAATTATCATAATTACCATGGATATCACCAACAACCAGTCGTTTTGTCTTTTGTACTTTCATGTTATTTCTTTTCTGTTAATGTTGATAATGTTAGACCTACTGAACCCCATAATGGTTGTAATGAGAAACCAAGCATACTCCTGAAATCAATGAGATGCTTATCATACCAAGCATTCATATCTTCCAATAACTTATCTGCTGCTTCTTTAGTGTCTTCACATTTTTCTACCATTTTCCACAACTCATCTAATGAATTAGGATCATCAATAGTACCAGGATCATTCTTATAAAACTCACTGGCTTTCTTAACCGATTCTAATGATGATCCTAAAGTACGTCCAAAATATTTTACACTTACATCTGTCAACTTACCCATTTTATTGTGCTGTTAATTTAAATTCTAGATACTGTGGTTCATCATCAAATGAATATTTGCTTCCTTTTAACATTTCTTTAATGTTATCATGAATCAAACTGTTCAAAAAGAAATCACCAAACCACCCATCACCTACACGTTTTGGTTCTGATGTAAAAAGAAATAATTTATTGTCTTTATTTACGGCAAACCAAATTCCAATATTCTTATTCTCTCCCATGTTTTATCCACTTATTAAACCTATTTGTTTAGCACAAGCAAAATTATATTGTGACTGAGTTATCTTTTTTCCTTTTACTCGTGAATTGTATTCAGATGGCAATACATTATCAATATTCTTGCTTGTATGTATCAATCCTTCAAATGGAATATCATCTAGTTTAGTTGTCAATATTACTTCATAAACATCCAACATAAGTGGAAATTTCTTATCAATACCTTGAATCTTGATATATTTTGTCACCGGATAGAAAAAATCTTCTGCTAATTTTTCATAATCAGGCTTTTCCTTATTCTTATTATGAAATTTGATATAGTCATAGATATCCCCACCATCAGCATAATTTCTCTGTTCAAAATATGAAGTACCTATATGTGGGTATTCATCAGTAACCGGAAAATCATCAGTCAATGGATAGACTTGATCTACATGAACTACAATATCATTATCAAATATATTATAGCATTTAATATTCAAGGTCTGCTTATAATCATGAAGAATCTTCCAAGCCTCATCTGAATATGGCATAGCACCAACATACGAATAATTGACTACCTCTTTGTCAATTTCATCAGCATAATAATATATGTTACATACATCAAATGGTTTATTCAATTGATAAAGTTTCATATCAGCAGGCAATATCAATTCATCAACACAACTAGTATATGCAAATCTCCAAATTTTATATTTCTTAATTTCCATCTTAATCAATTTTATGAGGTGATGGCATCAAATCATTATCAATACAAATATAATTGCAATAAATATCCTTTCTTTTTGGTTTATATCTTTTAATATAAGATGCAATATAAGGACTCTTAGCCATAAGAAATTCCATCATCTTTTCTGTTGGATGTGCATCATCATCCATAATCTTATGAATATCATCAGCCATTACCACATCCATTGTTGGATAGAGATTGCAATTAATTATTGTACTTACTACAAACTTTCTCATTACCTATCTTATTTACGAATTCTATTAAATGTTCTACATTCTAAATGTTAATTGCAGGGAGTGAATCAACAAAAGTAAATAAAACTTTAGAATCCTTATCAAGAATATCACTTATCTTGAACTCTGGACGATTCTCGAGAATCCAATTTGCAAACTCTAGTGTTGGTGTACCATCTTTATCGATCAATGTAGCTTTCAACTTATCCATGATTTTACCAATTGGATTCAGATTGATGTCGCAAGTGTATCGACAAATCTTTTCTTCAACACCATTTGCAAATATAATTGATACAATAATTATATATGTATAAGAGTTTGAATAATTGTTCTTAATCATAATTACTAAAAATTAATAGTTGGAATATTATCAACAAATGTGAAACTTACAAAAGCATTATCTATATCTTCTGTATCATAATAAAGATATTTCTTATATAGAAGCTTGGCAAACTCCTCTGTTGGATGATATCTATCATCTTGAAACTTATTCTTCATTTTCTCAATATCAGAAATATTATCACCCACGTTCAATTTACATACTTGATAATCATCATTTACAATTCTAACATTTACAATGACAATGTAAGTATAGTTTGTTGTATTATTCAAATTCATCATAATCATAAAAATTTAAATGTTCATTAATTTATTAACATTTATAATATAGAACAACTTTGATTTATTTCAAACTTGTTGGAAATAAATTTAGAAAAAGGTTAAGAAATTTCAAAAACATGTTTAAATATTTTCTACTATTTCTTAACCTTTCCGTTGGCATCAGTTCATGACAATAATATCCAGAACTATAACAAGAACGTATCAAGGTGCAAGATCATGAACTAGAACACCATAACAACATAGCGTGTACGCTTACACATTGCATGGTCAAAAATTTATTTGATCCCTTGATACTCAGTTTCATTATTGGAGCCAAAATCAATTGATTTTGGCTTTCATCCATATTACTCTAAATATATATTAAGAAGTAATCACATAACTGATGCCATTCGATTTGCTTATCTTAAACCGGACTTGCAAATCTACTAATTTTATTTATTGATTTCATCATAAGTCTGCTTAGGTCCTTGTGGAAGATAAATCTTCAATGCACTAATTTCCTTTACAGTCTTAGTTTTCCACATGTCAAACTTATTTCTGATACTTTCCATTGTATCAATATATTTTGCATATGCATCATCAAACTTCTGGGCCTTAGCAAGCTTATCTTCTGTAATAGCATCAATAATTTCTTGCTTCATCTTATTGAATTCTGCTTCCTTATGTCGAAGTTCAGTAGACAGCCAATCATACTCAGCATTAACATCAGATACTAGCATAGATGGTTCATAAGAATAAATGATTGCATCTCTACCAGAACCTTCTACTTTGCTTGGATTCTGTAAAGCATTGTTCATCCGTGCTTTAGCTTCATAAAATGCTCCTTTAGGATGAATGAACTTACCAACAAGAGAACAATAAGATTCATAAACATAGTACTTATTTCTCTTAGCAACATCCCATGTACCAATTACATCAGATTCAGTAATAGGAAATTCCTTACCTGGAGCATTTGGAAGTTCAATATTCTGGTCTTTAGCCCATTTGTCAATAGAAAGTGACTGAACATACTCAAGAATTTCTGTCTTTGCTTTGATTGCTTCATGAATCCATGCACTCATAGCATTCAAATTTGCAATCTTTGCAATAGTCTTATGCATAGATTCAAAAGAATCTGCACTCATACCTTTTGTAATTGGTCTAGAATCAGCCACACCATTAGAATTGAAAAGCAAACATAATGATGTGTTGACAAAATTAATATTGTCAAGAATTGCCTGTTCTGACTTCAACAACTCTTTACCTTTATTAGAAACATGATTAGCAGAAGTAGATGTAATACCCTTTTCTGCAAAAAATACCTTATACTTACTGAATTTGTCGTTTAATATATCCATAGTTTTAAAATTTAGTGGACCATGTGAGATTCGAACTCACGTCCAACCGAAGTTATCGATTGTCAAATCCGTAATGGCCCAAGTTTAATTGTTTTAACATTAATAATATAGAAAAATCTAAATCAAAAATTCATCATTTATTATGATAATATTTTGTTTATTTTCTTCATTTTTCTCTTCTATTTTTTCTTGTTTATCAAAGAATTCATCCACTTCTCCAAATTTCTTACCTTGACAATCAATAGTATATGCTTTATTGAAGTTAGGATCATTTTCGCTTATAGCAATAGCAGCTTTCTCTATTTCCTCATCTGATAATGTTGTCTTATCATAAAATACCAATGAAAGAGAATTACATACACATTTCATGATAATATTCTCATATCCAATTCCACATCTTCCATGAGAATATCCTTCATTGAGAGTCAATTTAGAAATGAATGTTCCAAGACTTACATCATTGATAGTAAAATACTGTTTAGATAATTTCGTTATACTTTCAAAACTTCTATCCCCAATGATATCAAACAATTCAGTATTCCATGTATTTGGATCTGATGTATATGCAAACATACTGAATGAATATGGGTAAAAAGATAGATTGCATTTTCTTGGATACAACTTCATAGCAGCTGCAGACATATTTGTATCAAATGAATAACTTTGTCTCATTTTCAGTTCTCCATTTTCATAATACACCGCCTTCATGAAATTGTTTTCTGCTAGTATCTTATAATACTTTTCATTCAATACAATCTCCAAATCTTCTATATATGAATCATTCAATGTATATTGAGTAGATGGCCCATAGCAAATATCATTCGCTCTTTTATTGAATATACGTTCTGGTACTTTGCGAAGAATACAAGGAATATAGAATGACTTACTTGTATCTATTGCTTTTACTTCCATAATTACTGTTATCCAACGTTGAAACAATCTGTAATCATTATTGGTAAAAGCATAAGAAGATAAAAATCTGTCATTATCTATAATAGATTCTGGTGGAAATCTAGAATTCTCTTGTAATCTTTCTATACCCTTATCTATGTAATATAAAACCTTACTATCTTCCATTATTCTATCCTTTCTCTTTTAAACGTTCAATTGCTTTCTTTGTTTCTTTATCAAGTGTTTTAGGAAATACTGGATTTACAACCATTGTATAGTCATGTCCATCAATACCCTTTCCTTTTATTCTAAGTTTCTTACCTACTTCAGAACATTCTGGAAGATTTATTCTCATCTTCTGATTACCAGGTAAATTGATTTCAATCTTACCTCCTAGCATTACATCCTTCCAATCAATATCTTCTTTACCTTCTACATTACCATAATTGTCAATATGATATTTATTATGGTCATAAATATGTTGTACTGTAATATAAAGTTCACCATTTGTTCCATTTGCAGATTTAGATTCAGAACCAAGTTGACCAACATTAATTTTGATACCATCTTTCAAAAGATATTGCAATGGAATTCTTGATAAGTCAATTTCTTCACTTACTAATTTACCAATAAAACCAGTACCGGAACAAGCTGCACACTTATGTTCTACTGTCTTACCTTTACCATTACAATAAGGACATGGATGGCTAGATTGGAAGAACATATTTCCTTGTCGTCTAGATTCGGTTACCATACCAGTACCATTGCAGTGTGAACAAACTTTAACACCAGTACCACCTTCACCATCACAAACATTACATCTGAAATCTTTCAAATATGCTACTGACTTGATACCTCTAAAATAGAAATCAGAAATATCAACATTCAATTTTCCTTCACAATTCTTACCTCTCAAATCCCGATAATCTTCAGTATTCCAAAATGACCCATTTGATCTATTATGTCCAAAGAAATCGGCAAATGGATTGGATCCACCACTAAAACCTGGATTATCATATTCTTGTTTCTTTTGTGGATCTGACAAAGTTTCATAAGCTTCATTAGCTGATTTTACAATCTCTTCAGCTTCTTTCTTTTCCTTATCAGATTTGTTACCCATTCTATCTGGATGATATTTGAGCATTATTTTCTTATATGCTCTTTTGATATCATCTTCTGATGCATCTCTAGATACACCTAAAATATCATAGTAATCTTTCATGTTATTTATTATCTATTCTTTGACATGTTAAATATAGAAAATGGCCGATTAAATTTCATTAATTCAACCGACCATCCAAATTGTTATTGATGCAAATTATTTATGCATCTTCAACTACTGCATCTTCTACTTTTACATCATCTGATTTTTCTTCTTTCTTATCATTGCCATGATTTGACGCATTCTCTTCTTTTGCATTTCCTTCCTTTGTCTCTGTCTTATTATTACCATCTTGGCTCTTTTGCTTATCGGCATAGAATTTCTCAACTATTGGGTTCCAAACTTCTTCTAACTCTTTCTTAGCTTCCATGATCTTATCATGGTCTTTGTCCTTCAATACAACAACTGATTCCAATGCATCAAGTTTCTCTTGTGCTTTAGCTCTATCTTCATCTGATGTAGCCTTGACAAAATCTTCATTGACAATCATCTCTTTTGTATTGAACATGTAACGTTCTGCATCATTGATATCATTGGTTTCACGTGTCTTCTTTTCATCGGCTTCCTTGAACTTCTCAGCATCTTCCTTAATTGCTTTGATTTCCTCATCAGTAAGTGTGTTGTTACTGATTGTAATGTGCTGTTCCTTATTAGTGCCAAGATCCTTAGCAGTAACAGTAACGATACCATTTGCATCAATATCAAAGCAAACTTCAATCTGTGGTACTCCAGCTTTTGCCATAGGAATTCCATCCAATCTGAATCTACCAATAGACTTATTACCAGAAGCAATTTTACGTTCACCTTGCAATACATTTACCTCAACCATAGGTTGGTTATCAATAGATGTTGTGAATACTTGTTTCTTCTGACATGGAATTGTTGTATTTGCTTCAACAATAGGTGCCATCATATCTCCCTTAGTTTCGATACCCAATGTTAAAGCACAAACATCCAACAATAAAAGATCTCCTGTTACATCACCAGAAATAATGTTTGCTTGTTTACATGCACCTAATGCAACTGCTTCATCTGGATTAACCGATTGGGAAATAGGACGATTGAATGATTTTTCTACTGCTTCCTTAATCATTGGCATACGTGTTGAACCACCAACAAACAAAAATGTATCAATATCATCTATTGTTTTCTTTGCTTTAGAAATTGCTTCTTTAATCTTATCAATGGTTCTATCTACTAAAGATTTAGTCAACTGTTCAAACTTAGCACGAGTAATTGTCATTGACAAATTCAATGGCTTATTATCTTTCATAGAAATATATGGCAAACTGATATCAGTTTGTGTTAAGTTTGAAAGTTCTACCTTTGCTTTTTCTGCAGCTTCAATTACACGAGATAATGTCATTCCATCTTTTCTGAGGTCAACACCATCACTCTTAATAAATTCATCAATAATGTAATTTGTTAAAGCATGATCCCAATCAGAACCTCCAAGATAGCAATCACCATCAGATGCAAGTACTTCTACCATTCCATCACTAAGTTCGCAAACAGATACATCAAATGTACCACCTCCAAGGTCATATACTGCTACTACTTTATCTTTCTTATCGTCATTCAATGTAGAATTAAGAATTGCTGCAGTTGGTTCATTGATAATACGAAGAACTTCAAGACCTGCAAGCTCACCAGCAAGTTTAGTTGCTTGTCTTTGTGCATCATTAAAATATGCTGGACATGTAATTACTGCTTTATCAACTTTATCTCCAATATAATTTTCTGCCATTTTTTTCACATAACCAACAACCATTGAACTAAGCTGTTCAGGAGAATATTCTTTATCATCAACCTTAACATAAGGTTTATTGTTTTTGTTGATAATATCATAAGGTACTATTTTCTTCAACTTTTGTACATCAACATCATTATAGTTTGCACCAATAAGTCTCTTTACAAGATAAATAGTATTCTTTGGATTCATAACCATAGCTCTCTTCGCTTGGTCGCCAATTTTAATTTCATCTTTATTGATTTGAATAACTGATGGAACAGTTCTAGATCCATTAGAATCTGCTATAACAATAGGTTTATTTGCCTCATAAATTGCTACTTCTGAGAATGAAGATCCTAAATCAATACCAATTGTTTTACTCATTTTAAATTAATCTTTATATATGTATTTATTTCAATATTTAATATAGAAAAAAGTATGCCAGAATTAATTATATGACATTTTGTCATATTCCACTGCCAATTTGTCAATAAATTCTTTACCTTCTTCTAATGTCCAAACTTCTTTATAACTTAAATTATTTTCTTTTGCTTTATTTCTTTTATTTACATCTCTTTCAGTCCAATTATTTATTGCATTGTTATAATACTTTGTATTTTTGAATTTCCATCTTTGTACTTTTACTTGATCAGCAATAGAATTTTTATCATAAGCATGACCTCCATGTGTCCAGTGAAAATTACATTCTATGAACAAATCTAATTCTGGTATATAGAAATCACAACAATATGGATATCTTTCATCTTTATATTGTCTTCTTACTAATATAAACTTTTCTTTTATATATTGATACAATATTTCTTCAGATTTAGAAGTATTGAAAGTATTATTCCTTTTCTTTGTACATATTATTTTTTCAACTGTTTTATGATTTATAAAATTCTCTTTTGACTTCTTTGTCTTAAAAATATTATCAACACCATATCTTTCTATACAAGTTTGTTTTGTTTTTTCTCTTATTACATCAGATTGTTGAGGATTAGTTACACCATATTTTTCTAAACAAGTTTCTTTAAATTTTTCTCTATTTGTATAATGTGTTACTCCATACTTCTTTAATGAGGTATTTCTAGCTTTATCTCTGGTGTTTAATGATTTACATGATAAACAACAATATTCTGAATATTTTAACCCTCCATAATATTTTGATGGATTTCCACAATATTTACAAACTGGTCTATTATCTATATGAAACTTTATTCTATCTAAAACCTCTTTTATACTATCATAATATTTATATCTATTCTTTAGATAATTTGTTATATTATAATATTTATCTTTATGCCTAATATATTTAGGTCTAGGAAATTTTCCTGGATATATAAATTTAATAATTAAACTATCATGATTATTCATTTTTATACAACAAATTTTGTATTGTTATAATCAATATAGAAAATAACAATACAAAATTTCATATAAATTATTCTTCCTCTTCCCTTAATGATAAACCATAATACAATAATCCAAATACACCAAATAAAATACCTACAAACGTTGCCGTAATATCATTTTTATTTCTTTGTATTGCTAACTTAGCACAACTCAAACCAAAAAATGCCCAACTAATAAGGCAACAAAATACTATTAATACCGTATACATACTTATTCACTTACTTCAATCTTATTGATAAAATAATTTGCTGTCAATGTAAACTTAACAATCACTTTAGTATCACCAATATCTAATGAAATCATCCATGGTGCAAATTCAACATCTAATTTATCAGGTCCATCAACCTTCTTTACATCAAACTTACCCCCAGTAACATCAGTTACTTTCTCAATAAGAGATTTGACACTACCAATCTTACAATTCAACAATGCTTGTCCTAAAAGAACTTCAACAATACGAGAAGCTCCACTCTGTTTCTTTAATTGTTTCATAAAAATTCATATTTTAAAGTTTTACTGATATATTATATAAATATTCACCAGGATGGCGGCTGGGATTGTCAGGTAGCGGAAAAATATACTTCAGTATATTCTATCAGCCTAAGACTTTTTAATTGTTCCTTGTGACTTTTTTATATTCTTATTTTTTCTTCTTGTATACATCTTCTGAAATGCATGAACTTCTTCTGGTTCTACATAATCAACTATACGATATTCATGCTTCAACTTTGCTTTTATTCTCTTATCATTGTCTTTATAGTCTGAAATTTTCTGCTCAAGAAAAGCTTTATCTTCATTGGGACCTTCTGACAACATACAAAACCATTTTGTCCATTCAATACCAGTTCTTGTATGGTACTGATATCTTGATTCAATGCTATATAAGTTACTCATTTGTACAATCTAAGAATTTGTTACCTTTAAAACCAAACTTCTCTGAAATTTCTTCTGAAGTCATATCTTTTACTCTATTATAGAAAGTAAACCATATAGGAAGAGCAAATATAAGCAAACATGTTGTTGCTAAAGATATATTGTCTGCTATCAATATGACAATAAATGCTGATAATATACCAAAACAAAAATGAATTGTCAATGAATTGAAGTACTTACGCATCATAGTTAGAAATTTTCTTGTTAGTATAATAAATGAGAATACACATGTTATGAATTGCTGCTCTGAAATCAAAGCTATGCAATGAATCTGATGATGAATTGTCATCATACAAATCTAATACACATGATTCAACAATACAATTTGATGACTCAGCTTCATCAAATATATTCTGTTTCGTTGCTATTCGCCAGATTTTCCATTTGATATCAGATTCTGATAATCTTGATACAGCATTCAAACAATCATTGATGTTAGGATATAAATCAAGCATCTGTCTTGCTATCTTGCCAATAATCTTTTCAATATTAGCATTAATCTTAGCATATATAACTTGAGGATTTGTATTTATCATAATTTTATATTGTTTAATTAGTAACGAATAATTCCACCAGCTCTTTCAATATCAAAGTTATGTAAAGCCATCATACCTTTGATTACATTCACAATACCATCTAAAGTCTTCTTATCATGAAGCATAGTATAGATGACATCTTTTACAGATGGCCATGCATCTCTAGTAAAATATCCATTAAGACCTTCAAAAATATCTTCTACAAACTGGTCAAAATTAATAGTAACTACTTCATTGAGATATTCCTCATTACCATAATTTTCTGCGACAATACCGAGAGCTTCTGCAATATGTAACTTAACGAAATCAACAATCATAATTTTAATATTTAAATGTTTAACTTGCAATAATAAGATAGAACAATTTTCAGAAATTTCAAAATTAGCAATGTAAAACTTCTGAATATTTTACAAGAGCTTCACGATATGCAATCATCTTAGCATCAGAAAAATCTAATACAAAGCCAATCAGTGTATCAATATCTTTCCGCTCCATCTTAACAATATTGTTATGTTCAATTCGATTACGAATAGAAATACGAAGAGTTTCAAGAGTGAATTCGTAAATTGCATTAGGAGAATATGTTGAACAGAAATTAGCATTTATTATAGCAAGTTCTGTAGCGTAATCATTCAAAGTCTTTGTCATCATAATCATAAAATTTTAAAGTTTATATATTAATTTAACGATTATAATATAGAACAAACCCAGGAAATTTCAAAACAAATGCAAAAAAGTGAATGATTTTCATCATTCACTTGGTATCAATCCCAGTACTTCAAATGTAGGTTTTACACCAGTACCAAGATATTTGTCATATATGTATTTTTCACAATCTTCAAGCTTCTCAGTCCATTTTACCCATCCATGTTCATTTCTATCACAGAAATCCCACCAATGGAAAACCAAGAACTTCTTTCTTTTCTGTACTGCATATTCTTTAATAAGATATGTAGTATCATTGTAAGTATACTGCTTGAATATTCTTCTTACTACTATACGATATTTTTGTTTCAGTATAGCATCATTTACAGCAGATATGAATTCTCTCTTTTCCGCTTTATCCAACTTACTTAAATCACCAGTCGTCATCACTATCATATAATGGGTTATCATAAAAACCAGAATCAGAATAGCTATCAACATCACTGTCTTCATCATACTCTGTACAATCAAACCATCCATCTTCTGGCAAATCGTTTTCATCAATTACTTCTTCACCATTTGCGTAATTCAAATAGCCATTTCGATCTGTTGTCACATAATCTCCATTTTCTTGCCATTCTTCAGTTGTATATCTGTTGCCTTTGTTGATATAAGACTCTTGCAACATTTCTTCTTTAGTCATCAAATCAATTTTCACTTCCATTAAAATTATATACTTAGATTAAAAATAAGGTTAAATAGTTTCATGAACAATAAAGTAACAATGCTTCCAAATATAAATGTTAGTAATATATTGTACCCCATATACCAAACAAATTATATCTTAATATAACATAAATCATTGCATAGATAAGAGAGAATCCTAGGATAAATTTTTCTTGGTACTTTTCTGGTACTGCAAAGCTTGCAAATATAGCTATTACAGCACCAATTATCATACATAGAATTTCTTTCATATAATATTTACTTTTCTATAAGATTGTCAATCATCATTGCCTTACCCATCATGATATCGCCACCAGAAAGTACAGCAGCATCATTATTGATTTTATACTCAATAGTCTGCAATGCACTAACTGCATCCTTATTAGAATAATAGATATTATTTGTCTTGCTCCTGTACAAGTCAGCAACAGGATTCATCCAATAATATGTGCAAGATACCTGACCTTTTGAATTCAGAAACCAATACTTTTTAGTATCACTAACAATATCATCTGTATTGACAATTTCCATCTTTCCATTATTCACATCTCTCACTTCCATTTCTTGAATGAACCTCAAAGGAGCTTTTCCATATCCCTTTCGTGGAATAACCACAGTTGGTTCTTTAGTGATTTCAACAACACGATTCTTTGTTGGATTGCTAGCCGATACTTCTCTTGCCTTATCTTTATTATCTGATAGTACAATCAAATCACCTTTAGAATAATTAGAAATATTGAAATTGGTAATTGTCTTTTCAAAGAGACCAATCTTAGCAAGGTCTTCAAAATTAATATCTCTAAGGCAATCCTTTCTAGTTACTCCATATTGGTTTGACAAAAATGCAATACCATTCACAATATAAACTCTATCATTAACATTAAGCTTAATCAATGGATTTGCCTTAACATACTTGTATACAGGAACTGGATTAATCATAATTTTATAATCTTATTTTAATTCATAAAGTAATAATTCAATACAACATCTCTTGAGTCCTTCAAGATTTCACTATTTCTATCGCCATAGACAACATAAATTCTCTTATTAGTAAAACCAACAACAGTACCATGTTCAAGGCATTTTCTAGATTCACCTGGATCACAAAATACAACTTTATCACCATATTTCAAAGTTGTTCCAAGAAAATCTGTCAAGTTGGTTAAATTCTCTTTATTATGCTCTTTATGCTCTTTCATAAGTCTTATCAAAAATATCCGGTTTGCACGGATAAAACTCACCATTTACACCTTTGATAATATAATCATTAATAGATGCTTCCATATCACCTTCTAGGGTGTGAATTACAAGACTTGATCCTTCTATTTTAAGGCTTCCACCAACAAAATTATCTATCTCTGTCAAATTCTTACCATTCCATTGAAGTGCTTCAATAATAACTGGCTTCTTTCTATACTTTGTAACCATTTGCTTTTATTTATATATTTATTTTAGAAATCTAATACTGGAAAATCATTATCTTCAATAATGAAGATTCCAGCACCTTCTTGACCATAGCTAAGATATGTCTTGCCAATCTTATATTTCTTATTTAAGAAATTAATGAATTCGTCATTCAACTTAAGTCCATTAATATAAGAATTTTCATTAGCTTCTACGTGCCATTGGCTTTTATTAAGATTGTTGATACGACAATTATTCTCACAAGTCAAGATATATCCAGTTGGATTATCCAAATATTCTGGTTTTACAACTTTACGAATAAACTCTTCTTTAGTACCATTGAACTTAAAGAAACCACCACCTTTATGAATAGTTTCTGAAAAACTTCTTTTAAAAATATCATGTCTATCATAACATGTACGTGATACTGAAATAACCTTTGCTGTATAAATATAAATTGTAATCATAATTTTAATATTTATTTATTTTACATATTTAATTAACATATTTAATATAGAATAAGTGCATAAAATTTCAAAATAAATTCAAAATTTTATGCACTTTTTTAAAATTATCCATTCAATTTAATTGTTGTCAAATCATCCCATTCGATAATACCATCATTTACTAAGTCATCTATCAATATCTTGTTGATTTTCCATCCAGTTCGCATTCCAATTTCAGAAACATCTAAACTATCTGGATATGCCTCTTTACAAAGCTCTATTATCAATTGTTTTTGTGCTTCTACAGCTTCTTTTCCTCTTTTGTCCATATTTTACTTTACAAATTCTGAATCATCTATAATACATATCTTATTCTCTTTAAATGATTTCTGTACATCTATGATTCTCTGATTAGTACTTCCTCTAAATGGTATTGTTATGTTTCGTTTTTCCTTTACATAAGGTCCATCAATTATAACATCACAATTCTTAATTACTTCTTTATAAGGATAATTATTCAAATCTTCAATTAAATATCCTGTATAAAGCCAAATACTCTTTTTTGGATATCTCTTCTTTATATTAGAAAGAAACTTAGCAAGTTCTTTTAATGCTTGTGCAGACTGATCTAATGGGTCACCACCAGAAATTGTTACACCATCAATATGTTCATCACCTATCAAATTCAATATCTTTTCTTTACAAGTTAGATGATATGGTACCATATCATCTAACTTATGACCTTGACCATATTTCCAGGTATGCTTATTCTGACAACCAGGACATGCATGTGTACATCCAGATACCCATATAGTTACTCTAAAACCAGGGCCATTGTTGATATCTGGACCAGTAACTGCCATGATATGTAAGTTGTTAGACTTGTCTGTATGCAAGTCGTTAGACTTGTCTATGTGTAAATCTTTTGTTTCCATATTTATAATATAGAATCAGGATGAACTATAGTTCATCCTGATTTGATTTTAAATTAGATTTTGTTCTACATGCTTTAATCGTTTAGAAACTTCATCTTGTTTACCTTCATTCATATTAGAAACATCAGTGCTAAGGTAGCCAGTTACCATTCTTAGTTCCTCTATGTTATGGCTTCCACAATGTGGGCATGTTCCATTAAAATCACCTTTGCTATGACAATCTCTACAATAATCTAATGGGAAATGCAATGAGAAATATGGAAGATCCTTCTCCATTGCATAAACCACTAATTCTTCACAAGCATCTATATTGTTAGTTGCCGAACTTGGCATTTCAACATAGGTGATGCATCCAGCATTACTGAACTTATCCAATTCACTTTCAATATCAATTTTCTTGAAGCAATCAATATCTTTATATACAGGTACATGAGTTGAATTTGTAAAGAATTTGTTATCATTATCAGTAACACCTTTAACATCATTACCATACTGTGCTCTGAATTTTGCCATTGCTGTCTTACAAAGTGATTCTCCTGGAGTCAGGTATACTCCAAAATTCAACTTATCATTTTTCTTAAATTCTGCACATCTGTCATTGAATAGCTTTTCAATTCTCTTTCCAAGTTCAAGACCTGGAGCTTCTGTCTGGTCGCATCCAATCAATATTTGCAATGTTTCTGCTAATCCAATTTGTCCGATAGCTAATGTACCATGTTTCATAGCAGATACAGGACCTTCTTCTGGAATATATCCAACCATTGTATTGTTTGTCCACATGAATGGAGCAGACTTAGAATTCTGACTGCAAATCAAAGTAAATCTTTCAAGAAGCATTTCTCTTGCTTCATGGATCTTCTTATCAAGTAACTTCATGAATGTTTCTACCACATCTTTGCTACCAGATTCTTTTGCCATCATAGCTAAAGTAGGCATGATGATAGTAACAGGACAAATGTTTCCACGACCATCTTTTTGGTTTGCAGATAACATCCAATTGTCTTGTACTTTACCAGTTTCTGCTATCTTTTTAAATATGTCAAAGAAATAATTTGAATCACAATTGATATCATAACCATTGTATGTGCGGCAACCCATCGTGCTCATCACTTCATATCTAGTGAATTTCTCTGCTGGTTTTACTTTAATTTCCCAACTATCTTCAATAGAGTCATAATGACCTTCTAATGACAAATAATCTTCATAATCTGGATGTTCTGACAACCATTTAGCAAATGTATTATATGTTGATTGAGAGTAATTGAGCAAATTCTTCAATGCACGATTCTTTTGCTCTCTATCAAATATATTACCTTTCCAGTTAGTACTCCAATCAACATTACAATAATTAGGATAATCACGTTGTGTTGTAGATTTCAATGCTAATCTGAACAAATCATAGTTAGGACCAGGATTCTTTTTAGAACCATGAATTTCCTTACTGTATTGGAATATGCAACATGGGAATATAGCAGTACGATGATACTTACCAGTACCTTCCAACGTCATATTGATTAACGCTCTAATGATTTCACGACCTTCCTTTAAAGTACATGTACCATAATTGATGCTAGAAAATGGTAACTGAGCACCACTACGAGATTGCAAACTATTTAGATTATGACTCATTGCTTCAGTAGCTTGACTTAATTCCTTCAATGTAGAATTCCAAGCCTTCTTCCATATCATTTTCTTCAATGGTTTCAACAATCCAACACCGGTATAAATTCTATCATCAACACTGATATGTTTGATTGATTTAGAATCAATGTTAGGTTTAGCCCACTTCATCAATGGAATTCCATCACACCAATTGTTGTAATGCTTAAAGAAACTCTTACGGAAATACGGTATCATTGACCAATCAAGATGTGATGCAGAAATACCACCAAACTGTTCAAGTGATTGTACTTGGAAATTTACAGCTATCAATTGGAATGCAGTACTTAATGAATTAGCAGGACGAATGTCACACTGTTTTAATGTAATACCATGCTCAAGAAGAATATCAATCGGATCAGTTAAACAATTATGCTGTCCAACTGCAAAATTTGATAAATCATGCTGATAAACCATATTTCCTTCATGATTCTTTCTTGCCATCTTCGACATGTTGTTTTTCAAAGCATAATCTTTACAAACAACTGCTCCAGCTTCACCAATACGACCACTAAAGCTGTTTTCATCAAGATTGGCATTCTGGTTTACTACATTCTTGGCATAAAGTTTTGTAGCAATATTCTTAGCAAGCTTTGTATTTGATTCTCGATACCTAGATCTCTCTTCTCGGTAAATGATAAATTGTTCTGCAGCTTCATTCTCTCCTACCGACATGAGGAAATCTCTCAAGAAATCTTGTACAGTTTCAATATCAACTACATCTTCTTTCATGGTTTCTAACCAAGCTCTTATTGATTCTGTAAACTTACTAATGAGTCCATCAGGAACTTCTTTCTTCACTCCATTCTTATATACTTTTTCAAGTGCATGAATTGGTTTGTTAAGATCAAAGCCTTGGACTTTACCATCTCTTTTCTTTACTTTCATAGTTAATTTATTTCAAAGATCTATTTGTAAAAGTGGAGAGTTAGATCTCCACTGTATATTAAAATAACTTCTATATCAAATCACTTGTGGCAGCTTGTTTGCTACCAATATTCGGTTTGCTTCATCTAATTTCTGTCTTGTCTTTATATATAATCCAAAGCCAAGCCCAGTAATACTAGAAAGCAATACCAATGTCCAAATACTTATTGTAATGTCAAACATAAATTTATCCTCCAACTGTCTTATTCTTATTCCACTTATTGAACTTAGAATTACTGATAGTAAATCCAGCAGCACCTGGATGTCCACCTGCAGTCTTTACCAAACTCTTAATCCATCTTCCAAGATTGTATTCTCTATCATCATCTTGTCTTAAATTATATACAGAACCAGACCATTTTCCATTAGGCAAATGTTTGAAGACAATAGCATGATCTACTTTATCTGCCACTGATTCGAACATTCTGCTTGATGATGGACCTTGACAGAACAATGCAACTGCCTTACGTTCCTTTCCATTGATAATGAATTTCCAATCAAAATCACCGTAGTTGTTTACTAACTGCTTATTCTTATAGTTTTCATAATCAACAATACTTTCTGCTTCAAGTACAGTTTCACTAATGAAATTTCTTCCATAATCAGATTCAGAGCCATCATCATACATGATATGCTTTACACAATCATATACTTTATCAAAATTTAATTCAAAGTCTCTATTGATTACAAGATTGACACCATAGCAATCATCTAATCCAAGACAATACTGCTTAGGATGGAAGCTGTCCCAACCAGCAAGATATTGAAGCAACTGTGGCATATTACCATTATTCTGATTAATCCTAAGCACATCAAACAAATGTTCATAAACTAATCCAATTGTTGAAGTAGATGTTTCTCTATATCCAGGTGTATCATCATATCCATGTTGCTTTGCTAATGCCAATGCTGGACCATGATGGTCAAACCAACTAAAGCTTAAACTACAACTATATGCATCATGTAAGAACTTCATTACTTTCCAATTATTGAATGAAATATCAAGCATATAGACATTTCCAAATTTGTTTATCCAATTATAAGGACACATATCATTCTTTCTGTCTTTAGCTAAAGTATCTAGCATATTGTAATCTGCACCAAGTAAAGTAACATTTTCCTTCTTAGCCTGTAAATATTCAGATAAGCAATCAACAATCCAATGATACATCAATGCAGCAGAAAACACACCATCATTATCTTCTTTGTGATATACAATCAATACTTTATTTTCATTCTCTTTTACTAGTTTCAAAACATTCTTCATAATTAATCTTTATTTAAATTTTTAAACTCTTCTTGAATTACTGTTACAACTACATAAGCAAATGCTGTAAACACCATTGATATTATCACATAAAATGATGTCGCAAATATGCACATACCCATTTTTTCTTCAATCAAGTTTGTTGCAAAAAAATTCCAAGAAATATAGCATATAACAGCATATACAATGCATGGAACTATTATCGATCCAATCTTACAATCCTGTATTAATTTCATAATTTTCAAATATCTAATTCTGTAAACATGAATGTCAATATTACAATTATGATTATAGTAAATAAAGTCATGAGTACCAAATGATGTATCATAACTTCTTTACCTGTATATTCAACACCATATTTCAATATAAACCAAGCTATTCCAAAGAAAATAGAATATACTATGCAAAAAGCTTTATGGTTGAATTTCTTACTTCGGATGAGTTCTACGCCATTCATCATCACTACTAATCATTAAACAAACTATACTAACAAACACAAAAAACAGATATATTAAGATGAATCCTGGAATAGTATTTTCTCCAACATTATTCAACCACATCAATGCTACAATTATCAAGGTTGCAATGATATAAGTTTTGAATCCATCTTTCTGTATCTTATCTCTAAAAAATGTATTTATCGAAATTGTTACCTTCATTTCTTTCTTTTTCATCTAACCACTCTGTTAATGGAATTCCACCACATATAATGAATGCTATAAATACTAAACATGCTGAAATTGTTGTCATAAAGATTGACAAACAAAAATCTATAGTTCTACTAGTATTACCAATAAAATAATCAGTCAATGGATAAGACAATATAACAGAAATCAATGAAATAACACCATAATATCCATATAAACCTAATTCATATATAGTTGGAATTTTTCTATTCTTTACTACTATGTCCATATTTATTAAAATCTACTTCTTCTTTAACATTAGTAATATTCACATCAGTAATCTTAACATGCCTAGCAATATTTTTAGCTTCTTGTTCATTGGTAGCAATAATACTTATAGACAATGGAATTACTCTACTAGTAAACTGACCATATACAGTAATATCAGCATGTACTTTAAACAATTTCTTATCTCTTAAGTTTTGCTTTTCTATATTAATATCCATCATATTGTATTTATAAAATTTAAAAAATCAAACATAATATAACAAAGATAGCTATACACCAGAAAATGAAACTACCTATTGCCTTCAAAACAAATCCTCCCATGAAAGCAATACTTCCAATAAACAGTTTTATCAATCCTACTACTATAAACAGGACAAATACTGTTATGAAAAGACCTGCTAATAAAGTAATTATTCCAAAAATCAATTCTATCATAATTTTATCATTTTTTGTTCAGATATAAGATAGAACAATCTAGATTAATTTCAAACTTTTATTTAAATAAAA
>OLSD01000189.1_pt1 | contig 70352 bp, 72 predicted proteins | sample 1672211 | NCBI WGS metagenome assembly OLSD01 (sample SAMEA3136659, study PRJEB25190) | human gut metagenome | reverse complement strand
GGCGGTCAGATGACCGCCGCGTGCCGCTTGTCCTGTTCGGCTATGCTCAGTGCCGATGGAACAGGCCCTTTTTCTCATACGGGGCGCAGACGTAGCTCGTGAGCTCGTAGCCCGTCTTGGCGATGACCGGGCGCAGCTCCGCCTCCGGGATCTCCGTTTCGGAGAGAATGACCGTCTGGCCCTTGCCGTGCGAGGACGAGACCTTCTTGACCGGAAAAGCATTGCGCACCGCATCGTTGATGTGGCTCTCGCACATGCCGCACATCATGCCGTCGATCCCCAGTGTGATCTGATACATGGGATGACCTCCTTGAAAAGCCGATTGGTTAGATGCATTTAATTCAAACCGGATGATATCACTGCCGCGCGCGCGTGTCAAGAGCGCGGCGCAAAAAAGATCCTGCTGTTTTGGTTCGGTTTTATCCCGAACAGGGAAAAACAAAGGCAGCTATTTCCGTCCCCGCACCAGAAACATCGGAGTGGAGGCGAAGCTGATCGTTTCCTCCTCCGACCAGACGCGCTTCCAGACTGTCTCATCGGCCTCGGCCTTCAGGCCGAGGGAGGCAAGCTGCTGCAGATCCCACGCGGGACGCGCAATTTTTGACAGCGGCACGCGGCGGGCGATCTCCTCCATCACATCGAAGTGCTCGCCCTCAGCCTCTACGTTCTGATCCCGGACGCCGCGTTCAGCGCTGATCCTGCGGTCACGGTCCCAGGCTGTCTGCGCGTCCTCATCGAAGAGATAGGCGTACCAGTTCGCGTCAAAATTCAGCAGCACGCCGCCCTTCTTCAGCACCCGCGTCCACTCGGCATACGCCCGATCGGGGTGCGGCAGATTCCAGGTCAGATTGCGGCTGATGACCGCGTCGAAGCGCTCGTCCGCGAAGGAGAGCGCCTCGGCGTTCATTTCCATAAAACATATCTCGTCGGCCAGAGAGCCGGCGTTTTCTTTTGCCTCGGCGAGCATGGCGCGGGTAAGGTCGATGGCCGTCACGGCGCAGCCCAGCTCGCGCAGCAGGATGGCAAAGAAGCCCGGCCCGGTGCCGACCTCCAGCACCTGCAAGTCGGCAAGCGGACGATCGGGGAACCGCCGCGTCAGCTCTTCACATATGCAGTCGCTCCACCTCTGCCGCTGCGCCGTAGCCAGCTCCAGCCGGTTGACCTCCGAATAGCCGGGGGCACGGTCGGTCCAGTAGCTTTTATTCTCTTCAAGGATCGGGTCTCGGCACACCATAACTCACCATCGGACCTTTCTCAATGATATTCAACGACGCGGTCTGATACAGCAGCACCCCGTCTGCGGGTGCGAGCTCCGTAAAGAGGCTTTTGCCGAAATAGTCGCGGATCTCGCCAAGCTTTTCGCCCTTCCGGAAACGGTCGCCCGGCTTTTTCTCCGGGTACCAGCAGCCGGTGCAGGGCGCGTCGTCGTTATACTCCAGCAGCTCCTGCTTGGGATAGCGGGTCCAGTCCCCATCCAGTACGCCGAGCCGGCGCAGGATGTTGCGCACATCGGCCTTGTCCGCCTCGATCTCCTCCCGGCTGAACAGGCTGAGCTGGCCGCGCTCGATGAGCACACTGGGAACGCCGTGGAGAGAGGCAAGATTATAAGCCCCGCCCGTGCGGCAGTGCGAGCGCACAACATACTTTACATTCACGCACTCTACCATCCGTTTCGCCGCCGCCTCGGCAGGCGCATCGCCCAGATAATAGCAATAGGGGATCAGCGTCTCATAACCGTCGCCGCAGTGCAGGTCGATATAAGCATCTGCGTTGCGGATAAAGACCTCGAAGAGCATATGCGCCAGCCGCTCGGCCTCGCTCCCCTCCCGGTCGCCGGGGAACACGCGGTTGAGATTTTTTCCGTCCTCAAAGACGCGGGACATGGTGCGGTTTTCAAAGCCCGAACGGTTGACCAGCGGAACAAGGACCACGTTGCCACGCAGCGTGGAAACGTCAAGCTCATTGGACAGCTCGATGGCCGCCTGAATGCCGACGTATTCCGCGTTGTGGATGCCCGCCGTGATGAGCACGGTCGGTCCCGGCTGCTCACCGCAGAGCAGGACGTGCGGAACGTGCAGCTCGGTGCCCTCCACGTGGATATGATCTTTTACCGTTTTGCCCGGCGTCAACTCGTGCCCGGCGATCATTTTTGCTTGCATGGCAGCCTCCATTTTTTCTGTTACCGTATCATGCGCCACCCTTTTTGACAAGCCCCCCGGGAGGATTCAGAAGCGGGAAAAGGCCGCGGTCTATGCGAATTTATATCCCCCGCGGGGGCTTACGCATCGGCGAAAGGCAGGATATAATGTAAGCAGCCTGCATTTCCGTTTATTGGATAGGCAGCCGCGTGAGGGCGCAAGGACCGCCGGCTGCAGCAGAGAGGGGAAGCATATGGAACTGATCAAGCATCGCGTAGCTCACTACTGGTCTCACCGGGCGGAGGCCTTTGAAGCGCAGAGGCTGCGTGAATTCGACAGCGAGAAGCGGGCGCGCTGGCTCGCGGAGTTTTTCCGGTATCTGCCGCAGGGGCGGCCGCTCCGGGTCCTGGACATCGGCACGGGTACCGGCTTCTTCGCCTGCCTGTTTGCCGCCGAGGGGCACGAGGCGACCGGCATCGACCTGACACCGGACATGATCGAGCACGCCGAGCATATGGCCGCCGTTCTGGGGCTGGACGCCACGTTCCGGATCATGGACGCAGAAAACCCGGACTTCGAGGCGGAGAGCTTCGACGTGCTGGTGACACGGAATCTGACATGGACGCTGCCGCATGTCGAAAAGGCCTATCGGGAGTGGTACAGGATCCTCAAGCCCGGCGGTGTGCTCATCAACTTTGACGCGGATTACAGCGCCGCGCCGGAAGATGAGCAGCAAGGAGGAGAGAAGCACAAGCTGCCCGAAAACCACGCGCACAAGCTGGTGCCGGACGATCTGATGGCCGAAAACAATGCCATCACGATGGAGATCGGCGCCTATCACGGGCCGCGCCCGCAGTGGGACGTGCAGCTGCTCATCGAGGCCGGCTTTGAGCGTGTCACCGTGGACAAAGGCGTTTATAAACGCATCTATGCCGAGATCGACGAGTTCTTCAATCCCACGCCGATCTTCACCATTGCAGCTTTCAAATAACAGGAGAGGCACGGCATGAAAAACTACGCGCTCAAACGCCTGCTGCAGCTGATCCCGATCCTGCTTGCGATCACATTTTTGTCCTACGGCATGATGCGAATTGCCGGCAGCGACGTGGTCGAGCAGAAAATGGAGAACACGAGCGGCACGGTCTCGCAGGAAATGATCGACAACGCCAGAGCAGAGCTGGGTCTGGACAAGCCCTTTGTCGTGCAGTACTTCACGTGGCTCGGCAATCTGCTCAGGGGTGACATGGGCACCTCCTACGTCTCGAACAAGCCGGTGTTCTCAACCTTCGTCTCCAAGCTGCCGGCCACGCTTTTGCTGACGGCCGTTTCCATATTGCTGACCGTGCTGATCTCGATCCCGCTCGGGATCTGGTCGGCGGTGAAGCAGAACACGGCGACCGATTACGTGATCCGCACAGCGAGCTTTATCGGCAACTCTCTGCCGAACTTTTTCGTCTCCCTGCTGCTGATGTACTTTTTTGCGATCAGGCTCGGCTGGTTTCCGGTCATCTCCGGCGGCGTCAGCCTGCAGAGCGTGGCGCTGCCCGCCCTGACGCTGGCGATCTCCATGTCGGCCAAGTATCTGCGGCAGGTCCGCGCAACCGTTCTGGATGAGCTGAGCAAGGATTATGTGCTCGGCGCCAGGGCCAGAGGCGTAAAGTTCTCCACGACCCTGATCAAGAGCGTCATGAAGGCCTCGCTCGTGACGATCATCACGCTGCTGACGCTTTCGATCGGCTCACTGCTCGGCGGCACGGCCATCGTCGAGTCCATCTTCATGTGGGACGGCGTCGGCAAGCTGGCGGTGGATGCGATCAACATGCGCGACTACCCGATCATTCAGGCCTACGTGATGTGGATGGCCATCATCTACGTCGTGGTCAACCTGATCACCGACCTGAGCTATCACTTCCTTGATCCGAGGATCCGGCTGGGAGGGATCGAGCGATGAACGAAACCGTCACAGTCCGTGTACAAAAAGTCAGGAAGAACCGTATCAGGGTCCGTCTGACCCTCTTTCTGATCCTGACGGCAGCGCTGCTTCTCGTTGCGATCTTCGCGGACAAGATCGTCCCCTACGACCCCTATGCGCAGGACCTGTCAAATTCACTTCTCCCGCCTTCGGCCGAGCACTGGATGGGCACTGACCGCTACGGGCGCGACATGTTCTCCCGCGTTGTGGTCGGCGCGCAGACAAGCATCTTCTCCACGCTGGCGCTCGTCGGCGTCATCTCGGTCTTCGGAACCGCCGTCGGCACGCTCTGCGGCTACTACGGCGGCGCGATGGACTCCGTCGTGATGCGCATCTCGGACGTGTGTCTGGCCTTTCCGGGGCTGGTCTTCGCCCTGGCGATCGCGGCAATGCTGGGCGGCGGCGTCAGCAACGCGGTGCTCGCGCTGGCGGTCATCAGCTGGCCGAAATATGCGCGCGTGGCGCGAAGTCAGACGCTGGCGCTCAAAAGCAGCGGCTTTGTGGCCGCGGCACGGCTCTCCGGCGACAGCTCCATGCAGATGATCCTGCGGCATATCCTGCCGAACATCCTCGGCCCGATCCTGGTCACGGCCATGCTGGACATCGGCACGATGATGATGGAGCTTGCAGGGCTGAGCTTTCTGAATCTCGGCGCGCAGCCGCCCACGGCCGAGTGGGGCAATATGATGAGCGGCGGACGCAGCATGCTGCAGACTTACCCATGGCTCGTGCTGTCGCCCGGCTTCGCGATCTTCCTGTCGGTCGTGATCTTCAATCTTCTGGGCGACACCGTGCGCGACTACATGGACCCAAAGAACTCCCGGGCACGATAATTCGGGCCCTATATAAACAAAGGAAAGGAAACAGAGAACATGAAAAAGATCCTAGCTTCCCTTCTGGTGCTCTGCCTCTCGCTCGGCATTCTGGCCGGCTGCGGCAACTCCAACACACCCGCCCAATCCGGCGGGAAAAAGGCCTTTGTCTTCGGCGACACCACCTTCAACGCCGAAAACGAAGAGCCGACGATCAATCCTCATGAAGCCTATTCCGGCTGGGCCTGCATCCGCTACGGCGTCGGCGAGACGCTGATGAAGATCGCGGACGACGGCACGCTCGAGCCCTGGCTGGCGGAGAGCGCCGTCAACGTCAATGCGACCACCTGGGAGATCGTGATCAAGGATGCGGTCTGCTTCTCCAACGGCAAGAAGTGTGACGCCGCCGCAGTTAAGGCCTGTCTCGAGCACCTGATCGAGGTCCACGAGCGCGCCGCCGGCAACCTCAAGATCGCCTCGATGGAAGCCGACGGTCAGAAGCTGACCATCGTCACCTCCGAGCCCAACCCCATTCTGATGAACTATCTCTCCGAGGCCTACGGCTGCATCATCGACATGGAGGTCGGCATCCCCGACAACGGCTGCGTCGTCGGCACCGGTCCCTATGTGGCGACCGAAGTCGTCACGGACGACCATGTGAATCTCATCAAAAACGTCAACTACTGGGACGGCGAGGTGAAGGTCGACGAGATCACCGTCCGCACCATTTCCGACGGTGACACGCTGGCCATGGCGCTCCAGTCCGGCGAAATCGACGCAGCCTACGGCATGGCCTATGCCAGCTATCCGCTCTTTGAGAACGACAACTACAAGTTCACCAGCATCCAGACCAGCCGCTGCTTCTGGGGCATGATGAACCTCCACAAGGAGAACTCCGGCTACACGATCATGAGTGATCCCGCCGTGCGCAAGGCGATCGCCATGGGCATCAACAAGCAGGACTTCGTCGACGTGCTGCTCAACGGCTACGGCTACACCGCGACCGGCGCCTTCCCCGACAGCTTCGCGTTCGGTCAGGGCATTCAGACCGTGTCCTTTGATCCCGATCAGGCCAGGGCCGAGCTGGAGGCCGCCGGCTGGGTCGACACCGACGGCGACGGCATCCGCGAAAAGAACGGCGTCAAGCTCACGATCCGCTGGCTGACCTACCCGTCCCGTCAGGAGCTGCCCCTGCTGGCCGAATCCGCGCAGTCCACGCTCAAGGATATCGGCATTGACGTACAGATCAACTGCACCAAGGATCACAACAGCATCCGCAAGGATCCCACGGCATGGGACATCTGGGTCAGCGCCAACGTCAACGCCGGCCTAGGCGATCCCCAGAACTTCTTCGACACCTACTGTCTGGACGAATCGGTGAAGAACTCCGGCGGCCACCACAGCGACAAGCTCGAGAAGCTTGCCGTCCGGCTGCGCACCACCTTCGATCCGGCCGAGCGTGCGAAGATCGCCGTTGAGATGCAGCAGCTGCTGCTGGACGACAACTCCTACGTCTTCTGCTCCTTCCTGCGCATGAGCATGATCATGAAGGCCAACGTCTCCGGTCTCGAAGCACACACCTGCGACTTCTACGAGCTGACCGCGGATCTCGATATCCAGTAAGCAAAAGAAAGAGGGGCGGAAGCATCCGCCCCTCAGTTCCCCGGACGGACATGGGCTCAGCGCGGAAGGTTTCCGTTTTGAGCCGATGCCCGTTTTTCAGATAACATCCAAATGAGGTCGTTTTATGGCAGTATTATTGGACTATCAGCATGTGGAGGTCTCCTTCAACGGGGATCCCGTCGTCCATGACGTGAGCTTTCAGCTCCATTCCGGCGAGATCCTCGGTCTGGTGGGTGAGTCCGGCTCCGGAAAATCCACGCTGCTCAAGGCCGCGATGGGGCTTCTGGGCAGCAGCGGCATGGTCACAAGAGGCGACATCTGGTTTGAAGGGAAAAGCCTTCCGGACGTGCCGCCAAAGGAGATGCGCAGGATCTGCGGCGAGAAAATCGGCATGATCTTTCAGGACTGCGGCGCGTCCCTGAGCCCGACCCGCACGATCGGCGAGCAGATCATCGAGAGCATGGCGGCGCACCGCAAGGTGGATGTGGCCGAGGCAAAGCGCGCCGCGCTGGAGCTCTTTGAAAAGCTGCACTTTCAGGACGGTGAGCGGATCTGGGGCAGCTATCCCTTCGAGCTCTCCGGCGGCATGAATCAGCGCGCGGGCATCGCAATCGCCATGCTGATGAATCCGGCCGTTCTCCTGGCGGACGAGCCCACCTCCGCGCTCGACATGGCCGTACAGCGGCAGGTCGTGGAGGAAATGCTGCATGTCCGCGAGGCCTTCGGCACCGCGATCATCATCGTGTCGCACGACATCGGCGTCGTCTCCGCGATGGCCGACAGCATCGTCGTGCTCTCCAACGGCCGCGTGATGGAATACGCAGCGGCGAAGGACGTGCTGGAAAACCCGCAAAATGACTACACGGTAAAGCTGCTGAGCGCAGTTCCGAGACTGAGGAGGGAGAAGGCATAAATGGAACCGATCCTGAAGGTCGCAGACCTCTCCAAAGCCTTTTCCCGCGCCGGCAGGGATGCATTTTTCGCCGTCGATCATGTGAGCTTTGAGGTACAGCCCGGTGAGATCCTCGGCATCGTGGGCGAATCCGGCTCCGGCAAGTCCACGATCGCCAGGCTCATCACCCGCCAGATCGACGCCACCGGCGGGCAGATCTTCATCGACGGGCAAGATATCACCCGGCTCAGGGGGCGGGATCTGATCCCGGTCTACGCGAAGATCCAGATGGTCTTTCAGTCACCGGCCGACTCCTTCGATCCGCGCCGCACACTGGGCGACGGCATCTGCGAGAGCCTGCGCAACAAGGGCGTACCGAAGGCCGAACGCGAGGCAAAGGCACGTGCGCTGCTGGAAAGCTGTGGCCTTCCCGCTGCGTTTCTCGCGCGCTATCCGCATCAGGTCTCCGGCGGCCAGTGCCAGCGCGCGGCCATTGCAAGAGCACTGATGAATGACCCGCGCATCCTCATCTTTGACGAGGCCACCTCCGCACTGGACGTGACCGTGCAAAAGCAGATCATCGAGCTTCTGCAGCAGCTGCAGAAGGAAAGGAAGCTGGCCTATCTCTTCATCTGCCACAACATCGCGCTGGTACAGCAGTTTTGCGACAGGGTCATCGTGCTCCATGACGGCAGGATCGTGGAGAGCGGTCTGCCCGACGAGGTCATCCTGCACCCGCAGTCGGATTACACCAGACGGCTTGTCGACGCTGTTTTCTGAGCGGCAGAGCCTTGCTGTTTTCCCCGGCACGGCTCAGACTTACGGTTCAGCGGATCGGCTCGTCAGACCGCCGCCGCGCTGAAAGCCAAAAGCCGCCTGCTATTGAAGAACCATAAAAAAGACGAGATTTTCATCCGTGAAAATCTCGTCTTATTGTTTTGCTGCTCACGCCTTCGGGAAGATGGCGCGGATGGTCGTGCCCGTGCCGGGCGTGCTCTCAAGCTCGATGCGGCCGTGGTGATACTGCACGGCGTGCTTGACGATCGACAGGCCGAGGCCCGTGCCGCCGGACGCCTTGGAGTGGCTCTTATCCACGCGGTAGAAGCGCTCGAACACGCGGCCCTGATGCTCCGGCGCGATGCCGATGCCGGTATCGGCAACGGTGATGCTGCTGCCGCCGGCATCGGCGGCGACCGTCACGTCCACGCGCCCGCCGTCACGGTTGTACTTGATGGCGTTGTCGCAGAGGTTATAGACGATCTCATAAATCAGGCGGCGGACGCCGGGCAGGACGGCCGGCTGCCCCGTGACGCTGACCGTAACGTTGCGCGCGGCCGCGGCGTCGTGCAGGTTCTCCGCCGCCTCCTGCGACACGGCGAGCAGGTCGACCGGCTCCGTCGGCATGGCGTCGCCCTCGTCGAGCTGGGACAGGCGGATGATATCGTCGATGAGCGTGACGAGGCGCGCGGCCTCGGCGTGGATGTGGCCGACGAAGCGCGGCAGATCCTCGGGCTTGACCATGCCGTTTTCGATCAGCTCGGCGCTGCCGATGATGCCCTGCAGCGGCGTTTTGAGCTCGTGCGAGACATTCGCCGTGAACTCGCGGCGGTTGCGCTCGGCAAACTCCTGCTCCGTGATGTCAAAGGCCAGAATGACCGTGCCGAGGAATTTCCCGTCGGACGTGATGCGGCTGATATCGAACTGATACACGCGGCCCGCGCGCTCGGCGCGCACCTCACTGTGGCCGTCCGCAGCGGCGGCCTGAATGGCGGCGCTGATCTCGTGGCTGCGCTCGATGGTGAGAAAATCACGGCCCACGCACTGCGCGTCCGCGCCGAAGAGCGCCTGCGCCGCGGCGTTGATGCTCAGGATGCTGCCGTGCTCGTCGAGCAGGACAAGGCCCTCGCGCATGCTGCCGGTGATCTGCGTGAACTCGTCGGTCTTTTCGCGCAGCTCGCGCAGCTGCGTCTGGATCTCGACGTGCTGGCGGTGGATGCGCTTGAGCAGCGGAGAGAGCTCCTCGTAGGCATCGTTGTCGAGCGGGTGCTCGAGATCGAGGCTGTTGAGCGGGTCGACGATGCGCCGCGACAGCCGTCTGGCCAGCAGGCCGGAGAGGATGAGCGCCACGATGAGCACGATCAGCAGCGGCTGGATCATGCCGACGGCGATCATGCCGACCGTCGCGCGGCTGATGGAAATGCGCAGCACCGTGCCGTCGTCCAGACGCTGGGCGTAGTACATGGTCTTTTCCATGAGCGTCGAGGAATAGCGCGTGCTCTCGCCGGTGCCGGTCGCCAGCGCCTGATTGACCTCGGCGCGCGAGGCATGGTTCTCAAGGCTCTCGGCGTCGGTCCTGGTATCGTACAGGACGCTGCCGTCGGCCGCGATCCATGTCAGGCGGCAGCGGTCGGCCGTCAGCTGGGACAGATAGTCCGTGCCGCCGTCCTCGACGGCCGCTGCGGCGAGACTCAGCTCGTCGCGCAGCTGGTTTTCCTCCACGCCGCCGAAGTAATCGTACAAAAAGCCCATGATGATCAGCAGGCTCGCCAGCAGCACGCACCCGGCCACGAGCAGGATGGATTGAAAGATCTTTTTGGTCATGTCGTTGCCTCCATGCGGTAGCCAACATTGCGCACCGTTTCGATCCGCCGTCCGTAGGGGCCGAGCTTCTGCCGGAGCGTCCGGATGTGCATGTCGACCGTGCGGGTCTCGCCGCAGTAGTCCATGCCCCAGATCTCCTGAAAGAGCTGGTCGCGCGTGAACGCCATGCCCGGATGGGACAGAAACAGGCGCAGGAGTTCAAATTCTTTATACGTAAGCGCGACACGCGCGCCGTCGACCGTGACCGTGTGCGCGTCGAGATCGACAACGAGCCCGCCGCTGCGCAGCTGATGTGCAGCTTTTTCCGGCTGGCAGCGGCGCAGCACCGCCTTGACGCAGGACACGAGCTCCATCACGCCGAAGGGCTTGACGAGGTAATAGTCCGCGCCGAGGTCGAGGCCGCGGATCTTGTCATACTCCGCGCCCTTGGCCGTGGCCATGACGACCGGGATGGTGCGCAGCTCCGCCGACGCCTTCATGCGCTGCAGCAGCTCGATGCCGTCCACGCCGGGCAGCATCACGTCGAGCACCACCAGATCGGGCTTCTCCGTCTGGAGCGCCGACCAGAATGACACGCCGTCTTCAAAGCCGCGTGCGTCAAACCCCGTTGACGAGAGCGTATAGACCTCAATGTCGCGGATACTGGCGTCGTCCTCCACACACCAGATCATGGCTTACCCCTCCTTGTGCACCCCGGTGACCGAGAAGATCACCCACTCGGCGATGTTCGTCGCGTGGTCGCCGATGCGCTCGAAGTATTTGGCGATCATGAGCAGGTCGAGCGCGTACTCCCCGTCGTCGGGGTGGGCGGCGATCTTGTCGATCAGCCGGCGCTTGACCTCGTCGAAGGCGTTGTCCACGACATCGTCCTCGGCGATGACCGTCTCTGCCAGCATTGTATCACGCTTGACATAGGCGTCAACACTTTCTGTGACCATATGGATGGTCGAGAGCGCCATTTCGCGCAGCAGATCGTCATTTTCCGCCGAACGGCCGGCGAGAAACTGGATGATCTCCGCAATGTCCTCGGCCTGATCGCCGATGCGCTCCATGTCCGTGATCATCTTCAGCGCGGCCGAGATCTGGCGCAGGTCGCGCGCGACGGGCTGCTGCTGGAGCAGGAGCTTGAGGCACAGCGACTCGATGTTGCGCTCCTTCTGGTCGATCTCGGCATCGAGCGGCGCGACGCGCTGCGCCAGCTCCGGATCCGCCTCCGTGAGGGCCTTGGATGCGAGCGCGATGACCTCCTCGCACAGTGCGCCCATCTCGATCATCTCCTTGTTCAGGAGCGCGAGCTGTTCATCAAACCGGCTTCTCATTAGCCAAACCTCCCTGTGATGTAATCCTCCGTGCGCTTATCCTGCGGCTGCGAGAACAGCTGCTGCGTGTCGCCGCACTCGACGAGCTCGCCGAGCAGGAAAAACGCCGTGCGGTCGGAGATACGCACCGCCTGCTGCATGTTGTGCGTGACGATGACGATCGTGTACTGTTCCTTGAGCTGCATGGCCAGCTCCTCGATCTTCGACGTGGAGATGGGGTCAAGCGCGCTCGTGGGCTCGTCCATGAGCAGCACCTCCGGCTCGACCGCGAGCGCGCGGGCGATGCACAGGCGCTGCTGCTGGCCGCCGGAGAGGCCGAGGGCGTTTTTCTTCAGGCGGTCTTTCACCTCGTCCCAGATGGCCGCGCCGCGCAGGGACTTTTCGACGATCTCATCGAGCCTGGCGCGGTTTTTGATGCCGTGCGTGCGCGGGCCATAGGCGATGTTGTCGTAGATGCTCATCGGAAACGGGTTCGGCTTCTGAAAGACCATGCCGATCTCGCGCCGCAGCTCGTTGACGTCCGTGCCGGGGGCGAAAATGTCCTGATCGCGGTAGCGCACATCGCCCGTGATCTTCACGCCCGGGATGAGGTCGTTCATGCGGTTGAGCGTTTTGAGAAACGTGGATTTGCCGCAGCCGGACGGCCCGATGAGCGCCGTGATGCTCTTTTCGGGAATGTTCAAACTGATATCGTGCAGCGCCTGATGATCTCCGTACCAGAGGTCCAGGCCCTGGACTGTCATAATGTCACTCATAAACTTCTTTTCCTCCTGAAGTATCGCTCAACGAGCGCAGCAGCGCCGTTGATGAGCAGCGTAAGGATCATCAAAATGGCGGCGATGGCAAAGGCCACATCAAACCGGCCCTGCTCCTTGGCGTAAACGTAAAGCGCGACGGTGAGCGTGGCGCCCGCGCTGCTCAGTCCCTCGAAAAAGTCGTTGAGCGCGTGGGCAAAGCCCGCCGTGAACAGCAGCGCGGCCGACTCGCCGAGGATGCGGCCGACGGACAGGATGCAGCCGGTGATGACGCCGTCCACGCAGCCGGGCAGCACCACGGTGCGGATGACACGCCACTTGCCCGCACCGAGGCCGAACGCGCCCTCGCGGTAGCTCTGCGGCACGGTTTTGAGGCTCTCCTGCGTGGTGCGCATGATGGTCGGCAGGTTCATGATGACGAGCGTGAGCGCGCCGGCCAGCAGCGATGTTTTCATATTCAGAAACTGGCAGAAAAACAGCATGCCCACAAGGCCGTAGATGATCGACGGGATGCCGGAGAGCGTCTCGGCCGCGTACTCGATAACGCCGATGAGCCGGCGGTTCTTGGCGTACTCGGTCATGTAGATGGCCGCGCCCACGCCGAGCGGCAGGACGATGAGCAGCGTCGCAATGACGATATAGAGCGTGTTGAGGATATCCGGCAGGATGCCGATGCGGTCGGACAGGTAGCTCGGCGCGGTGGACAGCAGCGTCCACGACACGTTCGGCAGACCCTTGATGAGCACGTAGGCGATCAGAAACAGCACGAGCGCCGCCGTGATAATGGCCGCCGCACCCATGAGGATGCGCATGATGAGAATATAGGCCCTGCGGCCGCCGGAAACGGCTTTCTTTTTCATTTGTCCCCCTCCTGATTGCGCTTGAGGAAGAAGTTGAGCGTGGCGTTGATGAGCATGATGAACAAAAACAGCACCAGCGCGATGGAAAACAGCGCCTGCCGCTGCAGGCCGCTGGAGTAGGACATTTCGCTCGCGACGGCGGTGGTCAGAAAGCGCACGCTCTGAAACAGGCTCGGCATATTCGGCACATTGCCCGACACCATCATGACGGCCATGGCCTCGCCGATGGCGCGGCCGACGCCGAGCACGACGGCGGCGGCAATGCCGCTCTTCGCCGCCGGGACGGAAACCTTGAAATACGTCTCGATGGGCGTCGCGCCGAGCGCGAGCGATGCGTCCTCATACTCGGGCGGCACGGCCTCGAGCGCCGTGACGGACACCTTGATGATCGACGGCAGGATCATGATCGCCAACACGACGATGGCGGCGAGTAGGCTCGCGCCGTCGGCCAGGTGAAACACCTTGCGGATGCCCGGCACGAGCACGAGCATACCCACAAGGCCGTAGACGACCGACGGGATGCCGGCCAGCAGGCTCACGGCCGATTCGAGCACGGTCTTGAGCCGTGGCGGGGCGACCTTCGCCAGATACACGGCCGTCAGGAAGCCCAGCGGCACGCCGAGCACGATGGCCCCGGCCGTGCCGTATACACTCGTCAGAATGAACGGCAAAATGCCGTACGACGGCTCTGCCGCCGTGGAGGCCCACGTCTTGCCGAACAGAAACGGGACGAGCCCGATCTTCTGGATGGCGGGGATGCCGGAGACGATCAGGTACACGCTGATGAGCAGCACACACCCGACGGTGATGAGGCCAAGGAGCAAAAACACGCCATGCACGACCGTCTCCAGAACTTGAGATCTCTTTTTCATATCAGCACCTCTGTATATGCGAAAGGCGGCTGGTCACCAGCCGCCTGTACGCTTGTCTGTGGTTCAGGCCACCGGGACTGCGCCCGCCGCGGAGATGATGGACGCGGCATCTGCAGAGGTCGCAAAGTCGAAGAACTTCTGCGCGGTCTCGCTCAGGGCCACTCCTTCCTTCGTCACGAGGACGAACGGACGCTGCACGAGGTAGGTGCCGTCCTTGACGGTCGCTTCCGTCGGGGCAACACCGTTGACGGTCAGGGCCTTGACGCTGTCCTTGATGGCAGCCAGAGAGGCATAGCCGATGGCGTTCGGGTTCTGCGACACGGTGGTGATGACATCGCCCGTGGAGGTCAGCTCCTGACGGTACTGGCAGGCATCCTTCGTGTCGGTGATGGACTCGAAGCCGTCGCGCGTGCCGCTGCCGGCCTCGCGGCCGATGAGGACGATCTCGGCGTCGTTGCCGCCGGCATCCTTCCAGTTGGTGATCTCACCGGTGTAGATCTTGGCGATCTGCTCCAGGGTCAGGTCCTTGACGGGGTTCTGGGGGTTGACGATGATGGCGATGCCGTCGAGGGCGAGGGTGGTCTCCTTCAGGCCGGATGCCTTCTCGTCGTCCTTGAGCGCGCGGCTCGACAGGCCGATGTCGCAGCGACCCTCGGAGACGGCCTGGATGCCGGAGCCGGAGCCGGTCGGGTTATAGGTGAAGGTCGTGCCCGAGTTTGCTTCCATGAAGGACTCGCCGAGCGCGCCGATGACTTTTTCCATCGAGGTGGAACCGTCGGTCGAGACCGTGCCGCCGGCAGCGGCCGTGTTGTTGTCGTCCGCCTTCTGGCCGCAGCCCGCAAACAGCGAGAGCGCCATGACGGCAATGCACAAAATGGTAATGATCTTTTTCAAGAGGAAGTGCTCCTTTCGAACTTCGATTTTGATTTCGGTTTTTTGTTCCCTACGCTTCACAGGATAAGCAGGGGATGTAAAAACGAAAAGAGCGCTTATGTAAAATGCGTGTAAAATTGTAAAACGCCGCAGTTTGCAGCGCGTTTTTCACCCAATTTCGTATCTCGCGTTGATAAACAGACGTTTTCCGTGCGACTGTCAGCAAATATTTCATGAAAAATCTGCGCATATTTTCATCCCCTACGGGGGCTTACAGTTTCGGCCGCCGTCCGTTATACTAATGACAATGCTCCGAAACGGAGAAATACAGGAAGAGAGGATACACGCACTATGCGAAATCGAAGATGGATCTGCCTGCTGCTGGCAGTCTTGACGCTGCTGGCCTGCACGGCCTGCGGCGGGAAAACAGCAACCTCCGACACTGCCGGAACACGCACGATCACGGACAGCAAAAACCGCACCGTGACCATTCCCGACAAGGTCGAGCGCGTCGTGTGCGTCGGCGTCGGCGCGCTGCGCTATAGCTGCTATGTCGGCGCGGCTGACCGCGTGGTCGGCGTGGAGGACTACGAGACCAAGGCCGGCATGAGCCGCCTGTATAACTACGTGAACTTCGATAAATTCAAGGACCTGCCCGTTACCGGTACGAACGGCGAACCGTACGTGGAGCAGATCATCGACGTCGCGCCGCAGGTCATCGTCATGAGCGCCTATGCCTCGTGCGATGCGGACGAGCTGAGCGCGAAGACCGGCATCCCGGTCTTTGTCGTGCCCGGCAGCGACACCACGCTCGACGATGCGGCCTATGAGACCATCCGCATCCTCGGCGAGCTCTACGGGCTGGAAACGCGCGCGCAGGAGCTGACCAAGTACCTCAAGGGCATCCAGACCGACCTCGACACGCGCACGGCCAAGATTGCAGACGATCAGAAGCCGTCCGTCTATGTCGGCGGCGTGTCCTTCAAGGGGCAGCACGGCTTTGAGGGCACGGAGGCAGGCTACGGCCCGTTTGCGCTCATCCACGCCAAAAACCTCGCCGACACGACCGGGCAGACCGGCGCGTTCAACATCGACACCGAGCAGGTGCTCGCCTGGGACCCGGATGTGATCTTCCTGGACTTCAATGGTATGCCCCTGATCAACGAAGATTATCAGGCAAACCCGGCTTTTTATAACAGCCTCACCGCCGTGCGCAGCGGCAAGGTCTACTCGCAGATCTCGTTCCGCTCCTCGGCCTCCAATCTGGAGACGGCGCTGGCCGACGCCTATTATGCCGCCTGCGTGCTGTATCCAGAGCAGTTTGCCGACATTGACCCCGAGGCCAAGGCCGGCGAGATCTTCACGGAGCTGCTCGGCTCCAACCCCTATCCCGATCTGAAGGAGGCCGGGTATGCATTCCGTGCCATCACACTCGGCGAGTAAGCCGCACGATTCCGACTACAGCCGCAACCGCGCCAGAAGCATCCGCTTTCTGATCCTGCTGGCGGCCATTCTGGCGCTCGCGTTCTTTTTGTCGCTGCGCGCCGGGTCTTACAACACGCCCGCCGCCGAGCTCATCCGGGGCATCTTCGGCCGAGCGTCGGACGCGAAAATCAATCTCGTCATCCGCAATAACCGCCTGCCGCGCATCTGCACCGCCATGGTCGCCGGCGCGGGACTGGGGCTGGCCGGGTGCATCCTGCAGGCCGTGCTGCGCAATCCGCTCGCCTCGGCCTCCACGCTCGGCGTGTCGCAGGGTGCGACGTTCGGCGCAGCCGTCGCCATCATCGGTCTCGGTCTGAGCCAGACCGGCAGCTGGGCTATTCCGCTGTGCTCGTTTCTCGGCTCGCTGCTTGTCGCGGCCGTCATTCTGGGGCTGAGCCAGTTCAAGCAGATCTCCTCGGAGGGCATCGTGCTCGCGGGTGTCGCCATCAGCTCCATGCTGACCGGCGCGACCACGCTGCTGCAATACTTTGCCGACGAGGTCGCGCTCTCGTCGCTCGTATTCTGGACGTTCGGCGACCTCGGCAGCACGGACTGGCAGTCCCTGCGCGGCATGGCGCTGGCCGTACTGCTGCTGATCGGCTACTGCTACCTGCACCGCTGGGACTATAACGCCCTGCTCTCCGGCGAGGAGACGGCGCTGAGTCTTGGCATCCATGTGCGGCGGCTGACACTCACGAACGTTGTGCTCACGTGCTTTGTCTGCTCGGTGATCGTGTCGCACGTCGGCCTCATCAACTTCATCGGTCTCGTTGCGCCGCACATCGTGCGCATGGTCGTCGGCAACAACTATATCTATCTCATCCCCGGCTCCGTGCTCGCCGGCGCGGCGCTGCTGCTGCTGAGCGACCTGGCCGCGCGCGTGATCATCATGCCGGTCATTCTGCCGATCGGCGCGCTGACGGCGTTTCTCGGCGGCCCGCTGTTTTTGTACCTGCTGTTCAAGGGGAGGGGCCGGACATGATCTGTGTGGACCATCTCTGCTATCACTACAAAGGCGGGCGGCCAATCCTCCGCGATGTGAGCTTTGAACTGGAGGACGGGCGCTTTCTGGCCGTGCTCGGCAACAACGGCGTCGGCAAGAGCACGCTGCTCAAGTGCATGAACCGTATCCTCACGGCTGACAGCGGGCACTGCCGTATCGACGGCGAGGATCTGCTTACGCTCTCCCACCGGGAGATCGCAAAACGCGTAGCCTTCGTGGCACAGCACGTGCCCGACACACAGATGACCGTGCACGACATGGTCATGCTCGGACGGCGGCCCTACATGACCTGGGGCGTGACGGAGCACGACCACCACGTCGTACACGAGGCCATGCGCTATCTGAATCTGGAGGACATGCGCGGCCGGTTCCTCAACCGGCTCTCCGGCGGCGAGCGGCAGAAGGTCATGCTTGCCCGCGCGCTGGCGCAGGAGCCGACGCTCCTGCTGCTGGACGAACCAACCAGCAATCTCGACATCCGCAATCAATATCAGGTGCTGCAGATCACGCGCGACCTGTGCCGCGAGCAGAATCTCACGGCGATGATCGTCATCCACGACCTGAACCTCGCGCTGCGGTTCTGCGACCGCTTTCTGCTGCTGCGCGAGGGCGAGGTGTACCGCTACGGCGGCGCGGAGATCTTCGACGCCGACGCCCTGCGGGACGTCTACGGTGTCAAGGGCAGCATCGTGCAGGTGCAGGGTCAGTCGCTCGTACTCATTGAAGATGAAGAAAAGGAGAAACTATCATGACCAATTGGGAAAAATGCGTTGCCTTTCACGGCCACGCCTGCGGCGGTCTGACGATCGGATATAAGGCCGCGTGCTACGCCGCCGAGCTGCTGGAGCTGTCCTTCTCCGGCGACGAGCAGGTCGTGTGCATCGCGGAAAACGACGCCTGCGGCGTGGACGCCATTCAGGCGCTGCTCGGGTGCAGCATCGGCAAGGGCAACCTGCTGTTTCATATGCGCGGCAAACAGGCGTTCTCGTTTTATAACCGCGCCACGGGCAAGTCCGTGCGCCTGGTGCTCCGGCCGCGGCCGGAGGGGATGACGCGCGAGGAATCCTTCGCCTACTATCAGGCGCAGAAACCGGCCGACCTGTTCGACGTCAAGCCGGCGACCATCCCGCTGCCGGAGAAGGCAAAGCTCTTCGACTCGTACCGCTGCGCGTGCTGCGGCGAGGTGACGGGCGCCAACTGGATCCGCCTGGTCGGCGGGCAGAAGCTGTGCCTCGACTGCGCCGGAAGCTACGACCGCTTCGACGTCTGAGAATAACAAAAAACTCCGGCTTCCAGAACGGAAGCCGGAGTTCAGTTTATCCAAAACCTCGTAGAGTTTCGCCGCCGGAGCGGCGAAAGAAAGTGAGATCATTTTCTTCGGCGACATGTGCGTCGGAGAAAATACTTCTCAGGCTGCAAGTGTGGAATTTGTGCGCCGTGGACGCACAAATTATGCGCGCAGCAGACTGCAGCCTCTTTGTCAAAAAGTAACACTTTTTGACAGTCTCAGCCGCGCAGCAGCGCGAGCTGGTAAAACGCGACGGCGCTCGCCGCGGCCACATTGAGCGAATCGACCCCATGCGTCATGGGGATGCGCACCGTGTAATCGCACGCGGCGATCGTGCGGGCGGCCAGTCCGTCCCCCTCCGTACCGAGCACGATGGCAAGGCGCGGCACGGCGCGCAGGCGCTTGTCGTCGATGCGCAGCGAATCGTCCCGCAGCGCCATGGCCGCCGTTTGAAAGCCGAGGGCGTGCAGCGTCTGCTGCCAGTCGCCGTCCTCAGGCAGATATGTCCACGGCACCTGAAAGACCGTGCCCATGCTCACGCGCACGGCGCGGCGGTAGAGTGGGTCGCTGCCCGCCGACGTGAGCAGCACGGCGTCCACGCCGAGCGCCGCCGCCGAGCGGAAGATCGCGCCGATGTTCGTCGGGTTCATCACGTTTTCCAGCACGGCCACGCGCGCAGCGTTGGCGCACAGGACGGCGACCTCCGGCAGTGCCGGGCGGCGCATGGCGCAGAGCATGCCGCGCGTGAGATGAAAGCCTGTCAGCTGCGTGAGCACGTCGAGCTCGGCGGCATAGACCGGGATGTCCGCGGGGCAGCGCGCCAGAATCTCGCGCGCCTTGCCGTCCACGTGGCGGCGCTCCATCAAAAACGACACCGGCACGCACCCCGCGTCGAGCGCGCGGCCGATCACGAGCGGGCTCTCGGCGATGAAGAGGGCGTTTGCCGGGTCGGCGCGGTTGACGAGCTGGTTTTCCGTCAGGCGGGCGTACACGTCCAGCTCCGGCGCGGAAAAGTCCGAAATATCAAAAATCTTTGCCATAGCTGCATCTCTCTTTTCCATAGGGTCAGCCCGATTATAACCGATTTTTCGCGCGGACGCCACCGGTTTTTTCCCGCCGGTGTATGCCACGCTGCGCCGATGGGCATACTGGCTGAGAGGTGATATTTATGCAGTTGACCCCAAAAGAGGCCAGTTTACTCAAAGATCTCAAAGGGCAGGAGCAGCTGTGCGTGGACAAATATAACCGCCACGCCGCCAGCGCCAACGACCCGCAGCTGAAAAACCTGTTCGAGCAGATCGCGCAGGTCGAGCAGCAGCATCTCGACGCGATCACGCAGATGGAGGGCGGCACCGTCGCCGCCCCGACGGACTCCGCGACCGTGCCGACCACGTTCACGGCGACCTACAACAACACCGAGACCCCGCAAAAGCAAAACGACTGCTACCTGTGCACGGACGTGCTCGCAATGGAAAAGCACGCCTCGCACCTGTACGACACGTGCGTGTTCGAATTCAATGATGCCAACGCGCGCAGCGTGCTCAACGACATTCAAAAGCAGGAGCAGCACCACGGCAAGGTCATCTATGACTATATGAACACCAACGCCATGTACGCCTGACACCATCCGCGCAAAAACGGCGTCCCCGAGGGCTCGGGGACGCCGTTTTTGTCTGCGAAATTTATTTGGTCAGGCCGTAGCTCCCGGCCAGCTTGCGGAACGCCGGGAGCGAGTGCTCGAGCTGGCTGCGCGCCACGCAGTAGGCCAGGCGCGCATAGCCGGGGCAGCCGAAATCATCGCCCGGCACGAGCAGGATGTCATAGTCCATCGCGCGGCGGCAAAACGCGCGCGAATCCGGCTCGGGCGACTTGAGGAAGAGATAAAACGCGCCGTCCGGCCGCGCGCACGCATAGCCCATGCCCGTGAGCGCGCCGTAGATCAGCTCGCGGTTGGCGGCATAGGCCGCGATGTCCGCCGTCTGGCCGAGGCACTCGGCCACGGCGAGCTGGAACAGCGACGACACGCACACATACCCCAGCGCGCGCCCCGCGCCGAGCACGGCCGCGTGCACGGCGGCGTAATCGTCCATGGCCGGGTGCAGGGCGAGAAAGCCCACGCGCTCGCCGGGCAGGGACAGCGTCTTGCTGTAGGAATAGCAGTAAATCGCGTTCGGATAGATCGCGGGCAGGAACGGCACCTCCACCCCGCCGTAGACCAGCTCGCGGTACGGCTCGTCGGCAATGATGTAGATCGGGTGGCCGTACCGGGCCTGTTTTTCGCGCAGGAGCGCTGCCAGCGCCTCGAGCTCCGGGCGCGAGACGACGACACCGGAGGGGTTGTTCGGCGAGTTCAGGATGAGCAGCGCGGTCTTTTCCGTCACCGCGGCCGCGAGCGCATCGAGATCGAGCGCGAACGTGTCCGCCCGGCACGGCACAACGCGCACGCTGCCGCCCGCCGCCTCGGCATAGACGGCGTACTCCGGGAAGTACGGTGCGAACACGATGGCCTCATCCCCCGGACCCATGAGCGCGCGCGTGAGGATGGCCAGCGCGCTCGACGCGCCGTCGGTCATGTAAATATCCTGCGCGCGGTACGCCTCGCCGAAGGTGTCCGTCAGGTAGGCCGCGACCTTTTCGCGCACGGACGCCATGCCCGGCGCGGGCGCGTAGGCGTGCAGCTGCGTGGGCGGCACGGTGCGCAGCAGCCGCTCGACCGCCTCCTGCACGCAGTCCGGCGGGTCGATGCTCGGGTTGCCGATGGCAAAGTTATAGACGTTTTCCGGGCCGATCTCGGCCGCGCGGCGCTCGCCGTAGGCCGCGATCTCGCGGATGGAGCAGCCGCTCTCGCCCCAGGCGACCATTTGTTTCGAGATCATGCGTTTGCCTCCTCCAGATACTGTTTCAGGTACAAAATGGCCTGCCGGTAGCCCTCGAAGCCGAGACCCATGTATGTTTTCACGCACGCCATGCCGGCATAGGAGATCTGGCGGAAAGGCTCCCGGGCACTGACGTCCGACAGGTGCACCTCCACCGCCGGGAGCGCCACGGCCTTGAGCGCGTCGAGAATGGCGACGCTCGTGTGCGTATAGGCGGCGGGGTTGATGACGATGCCGTCGGCCGTGCCGTAGGCCGCCTGAATGGCATCGACGATCGCGCCCTCGTGGTTGGACTGGAACAGCTCGACCTCCACGCCTGCCTCGGCAGCGGATGCGCGGATGAAATCCTGCAGCGCGGCAAAGCTCCGGCTGCCGTAAATGGCCGGCTCACGCAGGCCGAGCAGGTTCAGGTTCGGGCCGTTGATGACGAGAAACTTCATGCCAGTACCTCCAGAATTTTGCGCACCGTCTCCTCCGGCGTGCCGTTGTTGTCAATGACCGCGTCGGCGAAGCGGGCGTACAGCGGCGCACGCTGCGCGTAGAGCGCGGCGAGGTCGCTGCGCTGGGAGATGGGGCGGCCGTCCTTCGGCAGCAGCGCGAGGTCGCGCTGAAGCCAGAAAATCGTGCCGTTCTGGTGCAGGAGCGGGTAATTTTCCTCGCGGCAGATGCTGCCGCCGCCGGTCGCAAGCACCGCGCCCGAGCGCTTGCCGAGCTCGGCGAGTGCGGCCGTCTCCCGCGCGCGGAAGGCGTCCTCTCCACCGGCGGCAAAAATGTCCGGGATGGACATGCCCGCCGTCTCGACGACCTGCGCGTCGCTGTCGAGCACCGGGCGGTGCAGCCGCTCGGCAAGCAGCGCCGCGATGGTGCTCTTGCCGCTGCCGGGCATGCCGATGAGGATGATGTTTTCCATCTCCTGCCGCAGCAGGCGGTGGATGCGCAGAATCTCCGCGTCGTCGATCACCGTATCGGTGAACACCTCGCAGCTGCGCTTGGCCTGCGCCACGAGCATGTACAGTCCGCCCGCGCACGGGATGCCGAGGCTTTCCGCCTGCAGCAGCAGCGCCGTGCGCGCGGGGTTATAGACGATATCGAGCACGCCCGCGCACTGCGGGAACTGCCGCAGGTCGACGGCAGCTTTGCCCGTGTTCGGATACATGCCGACCGGCGTGGTGTTGACGATCACGCGCGCGTCGGCGTGGCGGTCGAGATTGTCGTAGTTATCCGGCCCGTGGCGGGAGATGACCGTCACGCGCGCGCCGAGCTGCTCGAGCACGGCCTGAATGGTCGCGGATGCGCCGCCATTGCCGAGCACAAGCGTCTTTTGCCCCGCGACGTCGATGCCGCTGCGGCGCACGAGATATGCAAAACCAAAGGCGTCGGCATTGTCGCCGTAGAGCGTGCCGTCCGCCCGGCGGACGAGCACGTTCACGCTGCCGAGCCTGCGCGCGATCGGCGAGAGCTCGGCGCAGTACGGGATGACCGCCTTTTTATACGGGATGGTCACGTTGAGCGCGTCAAAATCGCCGCCGGTCAAAAACGCCGGCAGGTCCTCCGGCGCGACCTCATAGAGCCCGTAGGCATAGTCAGCGAGCTGCGCGTGGATGGCCGGCGAGTAGCTGTGGCCGAGCTTTTCGCCCAGAAGTCCGCACCGCATCATCACACCACCTCTCGGTAGCTGCCGAGGTAGGAGAATTCCTCACACAGACCCGGCAGCTCGCCCATGAGCTGCTGGAACTGCGGCGAATAGACCGACGTCTCGAGATCGAAGTAGAACATGAACTCAAAGTCGCGCTCCGGCAGCGGACGGCTCTCGAGCTTGTTGAGGTTGATGCCGAGCGCGTAAAAGCGCGAGAGCACCTTGTACAGAGAGCCCGGCTTGTGCGGCAGCACCATCATGAGGCTCGTGCGGTCAGCGCCGGGATAGATCTCGAGATCCTTGGCGATGCAGATAAAGCGCGTATAGTTATTGCCCTGATCCTGCACGGAGGAGGCCAGGCTCTCGAGCCCGTAGAGTCCGACGCACGCGCGCGACGAGAGCGCCGCGACGTCCGTGCGGTCCGACTCGGCCACGCGCTTGGCAGCCACGGCAGTGTTCTCGCAGCGCACGACCGTCACGCCCGGCAGGCTCTGCAGGAAGCGGCCGCACTGGCTGATGGCCTGCTCATGGGAATAGATTTCCTTGATGTCCGAGAGCTTCGTGCCGGGCTTGGCCAGCAGGCAGTGGTCGATCTTCAGGCGCACACTGCGCACGATGCGGAAGTTGTGCTGCATCATCAGGTCGTACACGGCGTTGACAGAGCCGGCCGTGCTGTTTTCCAGCGGGATGACGCCGTAGCGGCACAGACCCTTTTCGATGGCGGCAAACACCGCCTCGAACGTGGCGCAGTAAAACACGTTCGGCATCGTGAACAGGCGGTCGCACGCGAGCTGGGAATACGCGCCCTCCACGCCCTGACACGCGACGGCCGGGCGCTCCGGGAACAGCTGGGGCGTACGCGCGATGGCCTGCTCGATCTCAGCGGTCAGCGGACTCGTGACGCCGAGCAGCCGGTTCTGGCAGCTGCGGCTGAGCTCAAAGATGAGCGAGTAGAGCGACACGGCGTATTCGCGCAGGTCCTCCGGCGCAGCGTCCGCGATCTGCTGCAGCTTCGCGCGCTCGCGCCCGGCATCGAGCGCCGGGAGATTGTGCGCCTTCTTGTAGCCCGCGATCTGCGCCGCGACCTCCATGCGCTGGTAAAACAGAGCGAGCAGCTGACTGTCGATGCCGTCGATCTGCTGGCGATAATCACTAAGTTCCATGGTCAAGCTCCTTATTCAAGATCTGTATTTTCCGCCGCGGGAACGGTTTTCAGCGCGGAAAGATCCGTCCAGAAGCGGGGGTAGGATTTGTCGGTACAGGCGCAGTCGCGCACCGTGACGGGCGCGGTGCAGCCGCTGGCGGCGGCGGCCGCCGCCATGGCGATGCGGTGGTCGTGCTGCGGGTCGACCGTGCCGCCGGTGAGGGTCGGCTGGCCGGTGACGGTCAGGCCGCTGTCGTGCTCTTCCACCTGCGCGCCGAGCGCGCGCAGCATGGCGGCTGTGCTCTCGAGCCGGTCGGACTCCTTGAGCCGCAGACGGGCGGCGTTGACGATCTGCGTCTGGCCGTCCGCGAGCGCGGCGACGACGCTCAGCACCGGGATCAGATCCGGGATGGGCGCGGCGTCGATCGTGACGCCGCGCAGCGCGCAGCGCCTTACGGTGACGGCATCCTGCGTCTCGCGCACATCCGCGCCGAAGCGGCGCAGCACATCCAGCACCGCGCGGTCGCCCTGCGACGAGTCGGACGCAAGGCCCGTGACCGTAACGCCGGCGGGCGAGAGCGCACCCATGCACAGGAAAAACGCGGCGTTCGACCAGTCGCCCTCCACATAGCACTGCGCCGGGAGGCGCGCCGTCTGGCCACCGGAGATGGTGTACGTCCGCTCCCGCTTTTGCAGGCGGATGCCGGACAGGCGCAGCGCGTCCTCCGTCATGGCGATGTAGCCCGCGGACTCGAGCCGGCCCGTCACGGCGAGCGTGCTCTCCCCCGGCAGGCGCGGCAGCGCCATGAGCAGGCCGGAGATGTACTGCGAGGACACGTCGCCCGGCAGCGCGTAGGCACCGGGCCGCAGCCGGCCGCCGGCGTGCAGCAGCGCGCCGTCGCGCCGGATGGTCATGCCGTGCGCCGTGAGCACCGCGTCGAGGGGTGACAGCGGCCGCTCCGGCAGGCGCCCTTCCATGTGGAAGGTCACGTCCGCGCCGAGCGCGCCCACGACCGGCAGCAGAAAGCGCAGCGTCGAGCCGCTCTCGCCGCAGAAAAGATCTGCGTGCGCGGGCATTTCCCCGGCAATGGGGACGATGCGCAGCGTGCCCGCGCCGTCGTCCGTGATGTCCGCGCCGAGGGCGGACAGGCAGCGCGCCGTGGCGGCGATGTCGGCCGAGACGCCGTCGCACCGCAGCGCCACGGGCTGCGCGCCGAGGGCGGCGCAGATGAGCAGGCGGTGCGCCTGCGATTTCGAAGCCGGGATGCGCACGCTGCCCGTGCGCGGCCCGGGAGAAACGGTCTGATTCATGCGATGCCTCCGTCCGCGAGCCAGGCGGGGATATCCACCGCCGGGATCGTCTCGATGCGGCAGCGGCCGATGCGCTCCGGCACGATGAGGTGCAGTTTGCCGTCGGCGATCTTTTTATCCGAGCGCGCGGCGTCCGTGAGCGCGTCACGGGTAAACGCCGTCTCCGTCGGCAGGCCGTACTGCCGCAGGAGCGCGAGGATCTGCGCGCAGGTATCGTCCGTGCAGATGCCGCGTTTGGCGGCCGCGCGCGCGATGATGGCCATGCCGATGGCCACGCCGCAGCCGTGCGGCACGGCGTAGTCGCTGCATTTTTCGACCGCGTGGCCGAACGAGTGGCCGAGGTTCAGCAGCTGGCGGCTGCCGCGGTCAAACTCATCGGCCGCGACGAGGTCACGCTTCATGCCGACACACGTTGCGATGACGTGCTCCACCTGTGCGCTGACCGGCTCTGCGCGCAGCGCGTCAAAAAACGTCTCGCTGCGCAGCACGGCGTATTTGATGACTTCGGCGCAGCCGTTGCGGTATTCCTCCGGCGGGAGGGTGCGCAGCGTGTCCGGGTCGCAGAGCACAAGGCTCGGCTGATAGAAGCATCCGACCTGATTTTTGCCGCTTGCGAGGTTCACGGCCGTCTTGCCGCCGACGGAGGAGTCCACGGCGGCCAGCAGCGTCGTCGGCACCTGCACGAACGGGATGCCGCGCTGATATGTCGCGGCGGCAAAGCCCGCGAGGTCGCCGGTCACGCCGCCGCCGAGCGCGACGATGAGGTCGCTGCGGCTCAGGCGGTGCGCGGCCAGAAAGTCCAGCAGCGCCGCATAGGTGGCGAGCGTCTTGCAGTGCTCGCCGCCGGGATAGGTGAACGTCACGGCGCGAAAGCCCGCGCGCGTGAGCGACGCCGCGAGCCGCCCGGCATACAGGCCCGCCACGGTCTCGCCCGCGACGATGGCCGCCGTGCGGCCCGTGCCGAGCACGCGCGCAATCTGCGCGCCGGCGTCGTCGAGCAGGCCCGGCTGCACCAGCACGTCATAGTCGCGCGAGGCAGTCACGTGGATGGTCGTCATCGGCCGTCTACCTCCTCCTTGCGCCGGCGGCCCTCATCGAGCAGGCGCGTGAGCGCGGGCAGGTCGTCGCGCGCCATCGCGTCGCGGTACTCGCCCAGGTGCGTCATGAACATGTCCAGCTCATGGAGCAGATTGTCCTTGTTTTCCAGAAAGAGCTCGGCCCACATCTCGGGGCTCAGCCACGCGACACGGGTCATGTCCTTGTAGCTGCCGGCGGAAAAGCCCTTGTGCTGCGACGCCGTGGGGCTCTTGATATATGCGTTCGAGACCACATGCGCCATCTGCGAGGTGAAGGCGATCATCTCGTCGTGCGCCTCCGCCGTCGTGAAGGAAAAGCGCGCAAAGCCCGCGGGCTGGAGCAGCTGCTTGACGTGGTCGAAGAGCAGCACATCGTCAAAGTCCGGCGGCACGATGACCATCGGCGCGCCGTGGTACATGGTCGCCTTCGCGTTCTTGAAGCCGGAATACTGCGTGCCGGCCATCGGGTGGCCGCCGAGGAACGTGACGCCGTGTTCCTTTGCGATCGGGAAGCACGCGGCGCAGATGGTGCGCTTCGTGCCGCCGCAGTCGAGCACGACGGGGTGCGCTCCGATGTGCGGGGCCATGCGGCGAAACCACTCGATGGTCGCCTCCGGGTAGAGCGCGATGAGCACAAGATCGCACGCGGCGATGTTGTCCTCCGTGAGCTCGGCGTCCACCGCGCCGCTCATTATGGCAAAATCGAGCACGCTGCGGCTGCGGTTCCAGGCGAGCACGGTCGCGCCCGCTTCGTGATACGCCTTGGCAAAGGAGCCGCCGATCAGGCCCAGGCCAACGATGCCGACCGTCATTTCGCGATCACCTCACGGATGCTGCGCACCTTTTTGGCGACGTCGTCGTAGACCTCCGGGCGCAGGGACTGCGCGCCGTCGCACAGAGCGTGCATGGGGTCGTTGTGTACCTCGATGATGAGGCCGTCCGCGCCGCAGGCCGTCGCGGCGAGCGCCATCGGCTCGACCAGGCGGGCGATGCCGGTCGCGTGGCTCGGGTCGACGATGATGGGCAGGTGCGTCAGCTCCTTGAGCATGGGCACGGCCGCGAGGTCGAGCGTGTTGCGGGTGTAATCGTCGAACGTGCGGATGCCGCGCTCGCAGAGGATGACCTGCTCGTTGCCGCCGGCCATGATGTACTCGGCGCTCATGAGCAGCTCCTTGAGCGTGCTGGCCAGGCCGCGCTTGAGCAGGATGGGCTTGCGCAGCTTGCCGAGCTCGCGCAGAAGGTCGAAGTTCTGCATGTTGCGCGCGCCGACCTGAATGATATCCACATCCTCGAACAGCGGCAGATGCTCAACGCCCATGATCTCCGTCACGATCGGCAGGCCGGTCTCCCGGCGCGCGATCTTGAGCAGCTCGATGCCGGTGGCCTTCAGGCCCTGAAAGTCGTAGGGCGAGGTGCGGGGCTTGAACGCGCCGCCGCGCAGGATATTCGCGCCGGAGGCCTTGACGGCCTTTGCGACCGCGACGATCTGCTCCTCGGACTCGACGGAGCACGGCCCCGCGATCATGACGAAGTTGCCGCCGCCGATCTTCACGCCATTCACGTCGATGACAGTGTCCTCCGGGTGGAACTTGCGGTTGCAGCACTTGAAGGGCTCGGTCACGCGCTTGACGCTGTCGACGATGCCGAGGCTGCCGATCAGGTCCATGTCCACGCTGGTCGTGTCGCCGACGAGGCCAAGCACGGTCTGGTATTCTCCCTCGGAAATGTGGATGGTCAGGCCCTGACCCTTGAGCCAGTCGATGAGCTGCTCGCGCTTTGCTGCTTCCACGCCATGTTTGAGTACGACAATCATGATGATTACCTCCGATGTATTTACCTGAATTTTTGTTTTTGTTTTTCAAAAGAAAAATGCGGCACAGGCTCAACCTGTGCCGCATGAAACGTTCTCGGGATCCGAGCTATTTTTTGCATCACAAATCAGCCTTACTATATTGTCATAGTAAAGTAATAAGCGTATGCAAAAAAGTAGGTACGGTTCATGATATTTGCTCCGATTCTGATGAAAAATCCTGATGGTTCGAGTATAAAAACTTCGCGCGCAAATGTCAACCGCAAATTTTCACAAATTCCGCATTTTTTTGCGCCCCGGCGTGCAGCAGATGCCCAAGCGGCAGGCGCAAAAAGTGCGCGGGGGCGGCATATGCCGCCCCCGCCGGGAAATCACTGTGCTGTGAGAGAAATATCAAAAAGAGGATCAGGCGTTGACCACGTGCTCGGCGTAGCTTCTGAGGATCATGGCGACCTGCGCGCGGGAAGCGCTGCCCTGCGGGTCGAGGATCGTCTGTCCGCCGTACACCGTGCCGTTGATAAGGCCGGCTGCATTGGCCCACGAGAGCGCATCCTGCGCCCAGCCGGACACGCTGCCGGCGTCCGGGAACGCCGAGAGATCGGCGCACGCACCCACGTCATAGCCGCAGCTGTGTGCGTAGTTGAAGAGGATCACGGCCGCCTGCTCGCGCGTGACGTTGCTGTTGGGAGCAAAGCAGCCGCCGCCGATGCCGGAGACCACGCCGTTTTCCGCCGCCCAGGTGACGGCGTCCGTGTACCATGTGCCGCCCGGCACATCGGAAAACGTGTTGACGCCCTTCGGCGCGGGCGCGCCCGCGAGCCGCCACAGCACGGTCACGAACATGGCGCGGGACATGACCGCGTTCGGGGCAAACGTCGTGGGAGACGTGCCGCCGAAGAAGCCGTTGTTGTAGGCATAGGCCGCCGCGCCGTAGTACCAGCTGCCGGCGGGCACATCCGTGAACGGGAAGCGCGCGATGGCCGTCACGCCGGAGACGACATCAAAGGTATAGGTCTGCTGCTGCGCGTTCCACGCACCGCCGACGGCCGAGATCGCGCCGTCCTCGGCAAGGCTCCACGCGGTGAGCGCATCCGCTGCACGCACCGGGATGCTGGCGCGCACGCTGCCGGCGGGGTAGCTTGCCGCCGCGCCGTCAACGGTGACGGAGGCATTGGCAAGCGTCGCCGTAGCGGCCTGCGTGCCGAGGGCACGCTGCTGCGCAGCGTTGAGCGACGCCCCCGTGAGCGAGACGGCCACGTCCTTGTGCAGGTCAAGCGCCGCGAGCGCGTCGCTATCCAGCGTAACGGTGCCGGCTGCGAACTGCACCTGCAGGGCCGCAACACCCGCGCTGCGCGCATTGGCGATCGAGTGGCCGGCCAGGATGACCGTGTCGGCCGCGGGATCTGTGGCGTTGACCGTCACGGTCGCGCCGGACTGCGCATTGGTGGCCGTACGGAGCTGGCGGCTGGTGAGGAACACCGTCGCGGTGCTGCCCTGTACGTACGCCTGCGTAACGGCGGCGCTGCTGCCGGTGACCGGCAGGAGACGCACCTGCGCACTGCTGCCCTCGAGCAGGATTGTCTTGTCATTGTCGTCGGGGCAGTTGTTGTCCACGCTCATGGAGACGACGATGTTCACGAGCAGGTCGTTGAGCTGGCTCTTGAGATATTTGGTGAACAGGCCCTGGAACTTCGTGAACAGCACGCTGCCGCGGCCGAACGCGTCTTTGGCAACGATGTTGAGCACCTGATCGAGCAGTGCGCCGCTCTTGAGCTGGTCGACGCCGGACTGCACCCAAGCGGGATAATTGCCGTCGTCCTCACCAGCGAGGTTGCACTGATAGATCCAGTTGGCAAAGTCGAGCAGGTCCTTGCCGTCCGCGATCGGAACGGCGGCCACATCGTCAATGATCTGGTCGATGTTCGCCACGATCTTCGTGACCGGCCAGGTGTCGTTCGGCAGGTATTTACCGAAGAAGGACTTGACGAAGTCGCCCGCGACCGTCTTGAGCATATCGGTCGAGAAGCCGAATTCCCGGGCATACTCGGTCAGGTCATCGATCACATGCGCAGTACCCGTGGTGGGATCTGTGTAATGGATGGGGCCGGTATGCGTCTTGGTGCTCACGCTCATGTAGGTGCTCGTCTCACCGCCGACGGTGCTGCGGCGCAGATCGACAAAGCGGACCGGGCACGGATACGTCAGCGCAGAGCCGGTTTCGATGTCATAGAAGGTGTTGCCGGCCTTCGTGGTCATGGCAGCGATGTCGACCGCGTGCATATGACCGGTGAAGACGACGCTCATGCCGGCATCGGCATACTCCTGCGCGATGCGCTCATAGCCGTTGACAAGGTACATGGGCAGGATGGTGGGCTCGACATCGAAGTGCGGCACCAGACCGTGGTGCTCCAGACCGACGACAAGGTCGCCGCGTGCCTTGGCGGCGGCAGTCTGCTCGATGACCCATTTTTCCAGATCGGCGCTGATGGCGCCGCTCGTCTCATGCTCATCCGTGCCGTTGGAGGTGTTCTCCTTGCTGTAGCGACAGGTGTCCATGGCGATAATGGTCAGCCCCTCGACCGGTCGCGCAACATAGGACAGGCCGCCAGCCTCATTGCCCGCGGCCGGGGTGAAGGTCGCGATGACGGTCGGATCGGAGTAGACAAAGTCGTAGATACGCTTGAAGTCCTCCGGGTGCGTGCGCGTGGCGGGCACGGCCTTACCGTCGGGGGTGTTGAAGTTCTTGGCATTGTAATTACGGATGTCATGGTTGCCGTTGATGACATAGATCTTCAGCCCCGGAATATCCTGCTGCAGCTGCTGCAGCTGCTTTGCCAGCGCCGCGTGGCACTCCTGCTCGCCGTCCTTGGTCAGGTCGCCGGACACGAGAAGGATGTCGGGCTTGTCCGCGCGGACTTGCTCAAACTTTTCGTGCAGGATTGCGGAGCTCTCCTTGAGCAGCTTGCGGTCGCTGTTGAGCGCGTGCTCAAAGTCCTCCGTGCCTGCAATCATATCCGGCGAGAGATAGTGCAGGTCGGACATGACGGCGATCCTCAGGTTCATGTCCTGCGGCTTGTCCGCCGCAAGAGCCGGAACCGTCAGTGTGAAGACAAGGACTACCGCCAGCAGCAGCGACAGCAGTCTGCTTCCATTGTGCATTCTGGTTTTCATTTCTTCCTCCTGTTTTTTAGATTCCTACAACATTGCACGGCCCCCTGCCGCACAACTGTATTCCTTCCTCACCGTGTAAAATCTGCAGCCGCCCTTGTGTAAAAGCAGTAATAACACGGCATTTTAACTGTATCATGCCGGAGGCCCGATTGCAACCAAAATACAGCAGCAAATGCGAAAAAGCGCGGGCGGCAGCAGGCGGGACCCGATGCGTTTGGAATGGTTCATCTCTTTCTCCTGTAACATTCAAGATTTTGGCTCTTACAAGCTCACGTTTCTGTTTTACACAGCGCGTGTAAAGTCGAAAACCGCAGCCATGTAAAGTTCCCGTGCCGCAAAGCGGTGAAGATTTTACATTCCTGCCTTGACAAGCCGGCGGTTTCGTCCTATCATGAAGTGAACAAACACGGGGAGCCGCTCGGCTGAGAGTAAGCATCCGCTTAGACCCGCATACCTGATTTGGACAATGCCAACGTAGGGATTCATACTGCCGGACCGCAACAGCAGCACTCTTTACGGGCGCCGCTGTTTTTTTCGTGCAGATCTTCCGGGAAAGGAGTCATGATTTATGCAACAAGTGCTCAAGACCATGCTGGAAAACGTGCGCGCGAAAACGCCGCTCGTGCACAACATCACCAACTACGTCACCGTCAACGACGTGGCAAACGTCTTGCTGGCGGCCGGCGGCTCGCCGATCATGTCCGACGATGCCGACGATGTCGAGGACATCACGAGCATCTGCGGCGGGCTGAACATCAACATCGGCACGCTCAACAAAAACACCATCCCGTCGATGTTCCTCGCCGGGAAGAAGGCAAACGAGCTCGGCCACATCGTCCTGCTCGACCCCGTGGGCGCGGGCGCGAGCCGCCTGCGCACCGACACGGCCAACCGTCTCATGCAGGAGGTGCGCTTTGACGCCGTGCGCGGCAACATCTCCGAGATCAAGACGCTCTGCACCGGCAGCGGCAGCACCAAGGGCGTGGACGCCGACGCGGTCGACGCCGTGACGGAGGCGAATCTCGACGACGGCGTGCAGCTCGTCAAGACCTTCGCGCAGCGGGCCGGCTGCATCGTCGCCGTGACCGGCGCGATCGACCTCGTGAGCGACGGCGAGCGCTGCTGGTGCATCCGCAACGGCCGCGCGGAGATGAGCCGCATCACCGGCACGGGCTGCCAGCTCTCGGCGCTGATGACGGCGTTCCTGGTCGCCAATCCCGACCACAAGCTCGACGCTGCGGCGGCCGCCGTGTGCATGATGGGGCTCGCAGGCGAGATCGGCTGGGCCAACATGCAGCCCGGCGACGGCAACAGCACCTACCGCAACCGCATCATCGACGCGATTTTCAACATGACCGGCGACACGCTGGAGAAGGGAGCCAAGTATGAACTGCGATAACGCATCTCTGCTGCTCTACGCCGTGACCGACCGCTCGTGGCTGCACGGCCAGACGCTCTATGAACAGGCCGAGCAGGCGCTGCAGGGCGGCGCAACGTTTTTGCAGCTGCGCGAGAAGGAACTCGACGAGGCGCATTTTCAAGAGGAGGCCATCGCGCTCAAGGCGCTGTGCCGGCAGTACGGCGTGCCGTTCGTGCTCGATGACAACGTGGCGCTCGCCGTGGCCACGGACGCCGACGGCGTGCACGTCGGCCAGAGCGACATGGCGGCCGGCAAGGTGCGCGAGCTCATCGGCCCGGACAAGATCCTCGGCGTGTCGGCCCAGACGGTGGAAGAAGCGCTGCTGGCCGAGCGCGAGGGCGCGGACTATCTCGGCGTGGGCGCCGTGTTCCCGACCGGGACGAAGGCCGACGCCAACGCCGTGAGTTATGATACCCTGCGCGAGATCTGTGCGGCCGTGTCCATCCCGGTCATCGCCATCGGCGGCATCACGAAGGACAATGTCGCCCGGCTTTCCGGCAGCGGCATTGTCGGCGTCGCCGTCGTGAGTGCGATCTTCGCGCAGCCGGACATCCCCGCCGCCACGCGCGCGCTCAAAGCCGCCGTGCGCACGGCGCTGGACCTGTAACTCCCTGCGCGCGGGCGCAGACAAGATAAAAAACAGCGGCGGATCGGGGGCACCACTTTCCGTCGCTCAACAAAATTGATGCTGAAAAGGAGACAGAATATGAAAACAGCATTAACGATCGCCGGAAGCGATTCCAGCGGAGGCGCCGGTATTCAGGCCGATCTGAAAGCCATGACCATGAATGGCGTATTTGCCATGAGTGCGATCACGGCGCTGACCGCCCAGAACACGACCGGCGTACAGGGTATTTTTGAAGTAACTCCGGCATTTCTCGGCCAGCAGATCGACAGCGTCTTTACCGACATCCGGCCTGACGCGGTGAAGATCGGCATGGTCGCGTCCTCCGGCCTCATCGAGGTCATCGCCGAGCGGCTGCAGCACTACGCGGCGCAAAACATCGTCGTCGACCCCGTGATGGTCGCCACGAGCGGCGCGCGGCTCATCTCCGAGGACGCCATCGCCACGCTCGAGGCGCGGCTGCTGCCGCTTGCCACCGTGCTCACGCCCAATATCCCGGAGGCGGAAGTGCTCTCGGGCCTGACCATCGCCTCCCCCGACGACATGATCGCCGCCGGAAAAGCCATCAGCGAGCGCTACGGCTGCGCCGTCCTGTGCAAGGGCGGACACCGGCTCAACGACGCCAACGACCTCCTGTACCGCGACGGCGGCTACGAGTGGTTCAACGGCAAGCGCATCGACAACCCCAACACCCACGGCACCGGCTGCACGCTCTCGAGCGCCATCGCGGCCAACCTTGCCAAGGGCTTTGATCTCGACACGGCCGTCCGCCGCGCGAAGGACTATCTCTCCGGCGCGCTGGCAGCCATGCTCGACCTCGGCGCGGGCTCCGGCCCGATGGACCATGCGTTCGACCTGAAGCCGGAATACCGGCAGGAGGCCCAAGCATGAAAAAGACCTCCAGCTTCCAGAACAGCCTCATCTGGTTCGGCGCGGCCGTGTCCATCGCGGAGATCCTCACGGGCACGTACTTTGCGCCCCTCGGCTTCACGAAGGGCCTGCTCGCCATCCTCGTCGGCCATGTCATCGGCTGTGCGATGTTCTTCTTTGCGGGCCTCATCGGCGGCCGCACCGGCCGCAGCGCCATGGGCACGGTCGAGCTGAGCTTCGGCCGCATCGGTTGCCTGTTTTTCGCCGCGCTCAACGTGCTGCAGCTCGTCGGCTGGACGGCCATCATGATCTATGACGGCGCACTGGCCACGAACACCGTGCTCGGCATCGGCAAGTGGGTGTGGTGTCTCGTCATCGGCGGGCTCATCGTGGTGTGGATCGCCGTCGGCATCAAGAACCTCGGCTGGATCAACAAGATCGCCATGGCGGCGCTGTTCATCCTCTCGATCGTGCTGTGCGTGGTGGTGTTCCGCGGCGGCACGCCCGTCACCGCGCCGGACGACAGCCTGAGCTTCGGCGCAGCGGTCGAGCTGGCCGTGGCCATGCCGCTGTCGTGGCTGCCGCTCATCTCCGACTACACGCGCGAGGCCGAAAAGCCCTTCGCCGCCACGCTCTCGAGCACGCTGACCTACGGCGTCGTGAGCTGCTGGATGTACGTCATCGGCATGGGCGCCGCCATCTTCACCGGCGAGGGCGACATCGCGCTCATCATGGTCAAGGCCGGCCTCGGCGTGGCCGCGCTGCTCATCCTCATCCTCTCGACCGTCACGACGACGTTCCTCGATGCGTACAGCGCCGGCATCTCCGCCGAGTCCCTGTCGAAGAAGATCAACGGCAAGTACGCCGCGCTCATCGTGACCGTCATCGGCACGGTCTGCGCCATCTGCTTCCCGATGGACGACATCACGAACTTCCTGTACCTGATCGGCTCGGTGTTCGCGCCGATGATCGCCATCCAGATCACGGACTTCTTCCTGCTCCGACGCGGCGGCGCGAGCGGCAGGCTCGATGTGTGCAACGCCGTCGTCTGGGTGCTGGGCTTCGTGCTCTACCGCGTGCTCATGACCGTGGACATCCCGGTCGGCAACACCCTGCCCGACATGGCCGGCACGATGCTCCTGTGCCTGATCGCGCACAAGATCGTCCCGGATAAGACCAGGGCTTCCTGAAGCCTTTTGCGAAAATTGCCAAGCCGAAAACGCTCAAACGAGACCCACTGCGTTGGGCTCTCGTTTGAAAAGATCGTGGCTCGCTGCAGCGCACGCGCCGTGCGCGCACGTTTGCGAGCCGAGCGGTATTTTCTCCGCCGCGCATGTCGCCGGAGAAAATGATCAGACTTTCTTTCGCCGCTGCGGCGGCGAAAGGCTACGAGGTCTTTGAAAAGCTGCCGAAAACGCCCGCACGATGTGCGGGCGTTTTTGCGTACAGGCGCAAACGCTGCGAGGCTTTTTGCGTCTTGAATTCCCAGCAAAGCCGTGTTATTTTAAGGGCAGAAAACACTTTCAGGGAGGCAGGCACATGAAAGATCTCAAACCGACGTGCTGCATCGCCGTGGTACAGGCGGCGCCGGTGCTGTTTGACAAGACCGCATGCACGGACAAGGCCGTGCGCCTGATCGCGGAGTGCGCGCAGCATGGCGCGGAGCTCATCGTATTCCCGGAGCTGTTCATCCCCGGCTACCCGTACGGCATGACGTTCGGCTTCACGGTCGGCGCGCGCAATGAAGACGGCCGCAAGGACTGGCAGCTGTACTGCGGCAACTCCATCGTCGTACCCGGTCCGGAGACGGAGCGCCTCGCCGCGGCGGCAAAGGCCGCGGGCGCGTATGTGAGCATCGGCGTGTCGGAGCGCGACGGCGTGACGGGCACGCTCTATAACTCCAACCTCATCTTCTGCCCGGACGGCACGCTCGCCCCCGTACACCGCAAGCTCAAGCCCACCGGGGCAGAGCGCGTGGTCTGGGGCGACGCCGACCGCGGGTATTTCCCGGTCGTGGACACGCCGTGGGGCCCGATGGGCAGCCTCATCTGCTGGGAGAGCTATATGCCGCTGGCGCGCACGGCGCTGTATGAAAAGGGCGTGACGCTCTACATCTCGCCGAACACGAACGACAACCCCGAGTGGCAGGCCACCGTGCAGCACATCGCGCTTGAGGGCCGGTGCTATTTCATCAACTGCGACATGGTCTTTCACCGCGCGGACTACCCCGCCGGGCTGCACTGCCCGGATGAGATCGCGCGCCTGAACAACATCCCCTGCCGCGGCGGCAGCTGCATCGTCGACCCCTACGGGCACTATGTCGTGCAGCCGGTGTGGGACAGCGAGGACATTCTCTACGCCGATCTCGATATGCAGCGCGTGCCCGCGAGCCGCATGGAGCTCGACGTGTGCGGCCACTACGCGCGGCCGGACGTGCTGCGCCTGACCGTGCAGGACGCATGAAAGAAGCTGCCGTTATGAAGCTTGCCATGGCGCAGATGTCCATGAGCGGGAGCATGGACGAAAACCTGAAAAGATCCCTTGCCTTCTGCGACGCCGCCGCGGGCAGCGACCTGCTGTTTTTCCCGGAAGTGCAGCTCACGCCGTTTTTCCCGCAGTATGCGGGCCGGAATGTGGACGCCTACGTCGTCCCGGCGGGCAGCCCGACGGTGCGGGCCTTCGCGGACAAGGCGCGCGCGCATGGGTTCTACCTCTCGCCGAATATGTACCTCGAGCAGGACGGCCGGCGCTACGACGCCTCCCTCTGGCTGACGCCGGAGGGGAACTGCGCGGGCGTGGCCAAGATGGTGCACATCATGCAGGCGGCGCAGTTTTACGAGCGCGACTACTACACGCCGTCCGAGGAGGGCTTGCTCGTGTTCGGCACGCCGTGGGGCCGCGTCGGCATCGTGATCTGCTTTGACCGGCACCTGCCGGAGAGCATCCGCACGTGCGCGCTCAAGGGGGCGGATCTCGTCATCATCCCGACGGCGAACACGAAGACCGAGCCCATGGAGCTCTTCGAGTGGGAGATCCGCGTGCAGGCGATGCAGAACCAGATCTTCGTCGCCATGTGCAACCGCGTGGGGTGCGAGGACGGGATGGACTTCGCCGGCGAGTCGCTCATCGTGCACCCGAGCGGCGACGTGATCTATAAGGCCGACGACCGAGAGCAGCTCATCGTGCAGGAGCTCGACCTCGCCGAGGCGCGGCTCTGGCGCGAGCAAAAGCGCCCGTACCTCAGGCAGCGGCGGCCGGAGTGCTATCTGTAAAAAGAACGATCCCTGCGTCGGAAGTCCGGCGCAGGGATCGTTTCTTATTTATATTCCGGGCACTGGTAGCGGGGCTTGCCCTGACTCTTATGCCCGTACTCGATGGCGGACACCGGGCAGCCGCAGATGCAGGCCATGCAGTGCGTGCACACGCCGTTCCAGTGCGGGCGGCGCTCAACGATGTCGATGCCGTTGACCGGGCAGCTCAGCGCGCACTTGCCGCAGCCAATGCACGCATCCGAGACCGTGAACGGCCCGGACTTGACAAACCACCGATAAAAGATCGTGTTCACCGGGCCGGTCTTGAACCGGTCGAGCAGACCGACCCTCGGCGCCGGGAACGGCTCGCCGCGCTGCACGCAGGCGATGCCCCCGTCGATGGACGGCTGCGCCGCCGCAATGATCTGCGCCGACTCCTCCGCGCCGGGCACGTAAAACATGGCAACGTAATTTTCCGGCATGACGACCTGCAGCACACCCTGATAATCGAGCCCGATATCCGCGCACAGCGCCGCGATGCGGCTGCCGGCGTTGCCGATCTCGCTGCCGCAGGTCATGACAAAATACGCCTTCCGGCTGCCGGTGAAGCGGCCGCGGCGGAGAAAGTCCGCAAAAATGTGCGGGATCTGCCAGCCGTACGTCGGTGAGACGAACACCCACGGCCGGTCGGAATGCAGGTCGGCGGGCGTGTCGTTTTTGATGTATTCGTTCGCGGTGATGAGATCGTCGCCGAGGGCGGCGGCGAAGCGCTGGGCAACATAGCGGCTGTTGCCCGTGCCGGTGTAATAGACGATCATAATACTTCCCCCAAAGTACGATTTTTGCCCAGTATAGCACACCCGCGCCCCGATTTCCAGCCGGACGTTGTGTCCGCGCGCCCGGTGTGCTACAATGGGGAAAACAAATGACCCACGGGAGGGATCTCTTTTGTACTGGTATACCATCGGGCAGACGCTCACGCCACAGGAGCGCGCGCCCGCGCCGGAGCAGCCCGCCGTCGTGCTGCTGACATCCGAAGAGCTGTCGCACCAGCCGGAGCTGCCCGGTCTGGAGCGGACGCTGCACCACACACCGCCGGCGCGCGACGCGCGCGTGTGCAAGGCCGAGGTGCGCTCGGACTGTCTGGCGGGCACGCTCGTGCTGCCGCGTCAGGGCAAGGACGGCAAGCCGCTCGCCTGCGGCTATCTCGTCACGGGCACGCGCGTCGTGCTCGTGGACGACGAGAGCGCGCTGCAGGGCCTGCTGCGCCACATCGCCCGGGAAAAGCGCTGGACCAACGGCAGCGTCGGCCGGTTTCTCTACGACTTTTTTGAGCAGCTCATCGCCCGCGACCTGCACCGGATCGAGAAGATCGAGGACCGCATCGAGGCGCTCGAGGATCAGGTGCTGGCGCACGAGCTGGACGATTTCTCCGCGCCGATGACCGCGCTGCGCAAGGAGACCATGGCGTGGTTTCGCTATTACTCCCAGCTCGACGACGTGGCGTGCGAGCTGCGCGAGAACGAAAACGGCTTTTTCACCGACAGCGAGCAGCTGCTGTTTCATATGTTTGAGGACCGCGTCATCCGCCTGCGCGAGGAGTCGCAGCTGCTGCGCGAATCGTGCGCACAGCTGCAGAGCCTGTTTCAGGCCGAGATCGACACGCGGCAAAACCACATCATGCAGATCCTGACGATCGTGACGACGATCTTCCTGCCGCTGACGCTGCTCGTCGGGTGGTACGGCATGAACTTTGTCGGCATGCCGGAGCTGACGTGGAAGTACGGCTACCCCGTCGTCGTCATCGTGAGCATCGTGACCGTGGGCATCAGCCTGTGGGTGTGCAAGAAGAAAAAATTCTGGTGACGAAAACGCCGGCTGAGGAAACCCTCAGCCGGTGCTTTTTATTTCCCCGCGCGCTCGGCAAAGTGCTCCGGGTTCTCGATCGACGTCAGCCGCAGCGGGAACGCCTGCTGCCCGAGGTCTGCGTAGGTGATGATCCACTCGCCGGAGTCGATCATCATCGCCATCGACAGCAGGTCGGAGCAGTCGGCCGCGCCCTGCGCGCCCACTGGGAGCGTGCCGACGTTCACACCGTCGGCGTCGCCGAAATCGAGCACTTTCACTTCCAGCGTTTTCGCGTCCTTGTCGCGCGAGAGCACCTCCACGCGCAGGTAGGCATAGCCCCCGTCGAGCGGGAGGTCGCTCATGTCCGGGGCGGGCGTGGCCTCCGCCGCGCCGCCGGCGGCGCAGCCCGTGCACAGCAGCACGAGCGCGAGCAAAAGGGGCAGGATACGGATAGACTTCATGCGTTTTCTCCTTTCAAACCGTCGCGGTAGAGCTCTCCGGGAGCGATGATGTGACCATCACGGACGGCGGCGTATACGTGCTCACCGGCGTGCACGCGAACGGCAATGTGACCGTCTCCGGCGGCACGATCGACATCGTCTCCGGCAGCGACGGGCTCAGCGCCGCGGGCGGCGCAGACCAGAGCGGCTTCGGCGGCAGAGGGCCGGGCAGCTTCGGCGGCAACATGGGCACGCCCCTGCCCCTTCTGTGCAGGGGCGTGCTGACTTTCTGTTTTCTGTTATACCATCGCGGCGGGCGTTTTACCGTACACGCGCGTGTGCACGAGCGTCTCGATCGCGCGCAGCTCGGCGGGCGTGCGCGCGCCGCCGGTCGTGAGCAGGTGCAGCGGGATCGGGCTGCCGCCCGGCGTGAGCGCCGGCTGGAAGTAAGGGTAATCCGCGTTGACCGTAAAGCCGTGCCGCTCGTAAAACCCGATGCGCCGCGCGGCCAGCTCCGTCTCGGGCAGCTCCGCCTCCAGACAGGCAGGCTTATCAAAGCGCGTGAGCAGCGCGTCGAGCATCTGCCCGCCGATGCCGCCATTGCGGCAGGCGGGGTCTACGGCAAAGTGCTCGAAAAAGACAAAGCCGCCAAAGTCCCACGACGCCATCAGCGCCTGCACGCCGCCGGACGGCGCGCGCAGAATGTCGATCTGATAGGCGCTGTCCGCAAGCAGCGCGCGCTGCCCCGCCTTATCCCGCCGCTCCCCGGCCGGGAAGCTCCGGGCCAGCAAACGGAAAACCGCGTCAAAGTCCTCCGGGCGCATGCGCTCGATGGGCATCATTCCGCGTCCTCCTTTGCCAGCTCGGCCATCTCGCCGCGCTCGCGGTAGCAGTCGGCAAACGTGTGCTCCACGCCGCCGGATTTGTAGCCGACCATGGTGTCAAGGCAGACGGAGTGAATGCTGTGGAAAATGCTCTTTTCAATGTCGGGATTCGTGCGCCGCAGCTCGCGCAGCAGCAGCTTGACCTCCTGCCGCTTGGAGCTGCTGCCGTCGTTGCCGTGCGCAGCCGCGTGCTCGGTAAAGCGGCAGGCGCACTGGATGAACTCCAGACCGTTATAGCGCTGCCAGGCGATGATGTCGTCCTCGTGGATGCAGTACATGGGGCGGATGAGCTCCATGCCCGGGAAATTGCGGCTGCGCAGCTTCGGCGGCATGGCCTGCAGCTGCGAGCCGTAGAACATGCCCATGACGGTCGTCTCGACCACGTCGCTGAAGTGGTGGCCAAGAGCGATCTTGTTGCAGCCGAGCTCGCGCGCCTTGCTGTAGAGATAGCCGCGGCGCATACGCGCGCAGAGGTAGCACGGCGACTGCTCGATGCCGCTCGTGACATCGAAAATATTCGTCTCAAAGATCGTGACCGGGATGTGCAGCAGCGCCGCGTTGCTCTCGATCTTCTGCCGGTTGACGGCGTTGTAGCCGGGGTCCATGACGAGGTTGACGATCTCGAACGGCACGTCGCTATGCCGCTGCAGCAGCTGCAGGAGCTTGGCCATGAGCATGGAGTCCTTGCCGCCGGAGATGCACACCGCGATCCGGTCGCCGGGGGCGATGAGTTCGTACTGCTTGATGGCGGTGATGAACGGCGTCCAGAGCACCTTGTGGAATTTTTTCTGGATGCTGCGCTCGATCAGCTGATAGGGTTCGAGTTGTCTGCTCATGTTGTTCGCTCCCGCTTGTAAAGAGTGCCCCTCCCTTTTGGGGCTACCCGGTAGGATACCACGTCGGGGCGCGGATGGCAAGCCGCGCTTGCCAAATCCGGCGCAAGGCGCTATCATGGGAGCATCTCAACCATCAGGAGGCAGCGTCATGCCCAAACAGGCACTCATCATGATCGACATGCAGCGGGGCTTTCTCGACAGCGCGTCCCCGCTGTGCATCCCGGCGGCGGAGGGGACCGTGCCCGCGTGCGCGGCGCTCATCGGCCGCTGCCACGAAGCGGGCGTTCCCGTTATCTACGCCGTGCGCCACTACCGGGCCGACGGCACGGACGTGGAAAAGCCGCGCGCGGCCGCGTGGGCTTCAGGCGGCAAGCCGCTCTCGGAGGACTGCGCCGCGCACCTGTCGGATGCGTTTCCGGACGCATTCACCGTCCTGCCGCAGGACTATGTGCTCGTAAAGCCCCGGTTCTCAGCGTTTTTCCACACAGGGCTCGACCTCATCTTGCGCCGCCTCGGCGTGCAGACCGTCCTGCTCGCGGGCACGACCACGCCCAACTGCATCCGCACAACGTGCTATGACGCCATCTCGCTCGACTATGACGCCGTCGTGCTCTCGGACTGCACCTCGTCCGTCACGGATGCCGTGCAGGCAGGCAACCTCGCCGACATGCAGCGCGTGGGCGCGACCGTGTGCGCGAGCACAGAGCTGACGCTCGCATAACCTCAGATAAACCAGCGACCCCGGGTGCAGATCGCACCCGGGGTCGTTTTCTCAATTCGTCATGGCGAGGTCGAGATGCGCGTGATGTTCAGGCCGCGCGCACCGACCTGCACGCTGCCGTCCTTGAGCGAGATATACGGCGAAAAGTCCACTGTCTCGCCGCCCGACGTGATCTCGACCGTCACGTCCGGAAAAATATCGCTGACGTTGCAGCCGATGACGAAGGCATCGCCGTTCGTCTGCTCATAAAAGAGCGTTTTGGAGTCGGTGACCATATCGTTTTTGTACAGGCGCACGGTCGCATTCGGGTCGCGCGGGATGATGAGATAAAAGTCCCCGTCCGAGATGTGGTGCACCGGCAGCTCCCGGCCGCCGAAATACGTCTGCTGGAAGAAGTCCAGATCCGTCGGCGCCTGATAGCCGAGGTAGGCCGCGGCATAGAGCTGGCCGTCCGTATACGGCAGGGTGCTCAGCGGGTCTGGCGTCGGCGTCGGCGTGGCCGCCGCCTCCTGCGCGGGGGTGGGCGTCGCATCCGGGGTCTGCGCCGCCGTGCCGCAGCCCGCCAGCAGCAGCGCGCAGAACAGAAGGGTCGAGAGGATCGTTCGCTGTTTCATGGGGCGCCATCCTTTCTGAATCAAAATGGGATGATTATGTTTCGTGCGCGTGGTCATAGATCGGCTGGATATCCGGCGGCAGATGGTCCGGCAGCATGGCGTACACGCGGTCCTCGCTGCCGTCGCGCATGGCCTGCTCATAGTACCAGCATTTGAAGCGGATCATGTCAAGCGATTTTTGCAAGCGCGCGATCTCCGCCTCCACCCGCTCGGCCTGCTGCACAAAGAGCGCGTGCCGCTGCGGGTACGTCTCGCTCCCCTGCGCACACCATTCCATAAACTGCTTGATCTCCTTAATTTCCAGCCCCGAGCGCTTGAGACACTCGATCACGCGCAGCGCCTCGAGCTCCTGCTCGCCGAAGCGGCGGATGCCCGACGTGCGCGTGAGCGCCGGGAACAGCCCCTCCTTATCATAATACCGCAGCGTGGAGACCGGCAGATCAAACTGCTCCGACACCTGTCCGATCGTATACATGGGATCACCTCGAAAAAAATTCGCAAAAAAGTGCTTGACCTGAAGTCAGCTTCAGGTTGTATGCTTAGGATATCAGATCACAGCGGCCGTGTCAACGCCCTTTTCCCGTCGGACTACGCATTCTACGACATTTACCTGCTCGCCTCGGCGACCGAGGACGAGCCGGATACGGACGAGCGCGCCATCCACGGGCTCGAAGGCTGGATCGCGTGCTACGAAAAGTGCCGCCTCGCCGGGACGGTGTTCGCCGGCGGCGTGACCGAGCCGGGCGCGATCGCCGGCCACCCCGCACTTGAGACCGCCCGCGCCATGGGCGCAGCCATCGCATAAAACCGATACAGGAGGTATGTAACCATGAACAGCGCCCTGACCCTCACCCGGGAATGGGACAAGACGTTCCCGCAAAACGCCGCCGTTGACCACTGCAAGGTCACGTTTCACAACCGCTTCGGCATCGAGCTCGCGGCCGATCTTTACAAGCCGAAAAACGCCGCCGGAAAGCGCGCCGCCGTGGCCGTGAGCGGCCCGTTCGGCGCGGTGAAGGAGCAGAGCTCCGGCCTGTACGCGCAGGAGCTCGCCGCGCGCGGATTTCTGACCGTCGCCTTTGACCCATCGTACACCGGCGAGAGCGGCGGCACGCCGCGCTATGTCGCCTCGCCCGACATCAACACCGAGGACTTTTCCGCCGCGGTCGACTTCCTGTCCGTGCGCGATGATGTCGACCCGGAGCGCATCGGCATCCTCGGCATCTGCGGCTGGGGCGGCATGGCGCTCAACGCCGCCGCCATCGACACGCGCATCAAGGCCACCGTCACGTCCACGATGTACGACATGACCCGTGTGACCGCCAACGGCTACTTCGACGCCGACGACAATCCGGACGCCCGTTATGCCCTGCGTCAGGCACTCAACGCGCAGCGCACTGCCGACTACAAGGCCGGCACGTATCAGCGCGCGGGCGGCGTGGTCGACCCCGTGCCGGACGACGCGCCGTTTTTCGTCAAGGACTACCACGACTACTACAAGACCCCGCGCGGCTACCACCCGCGCTCGCTCAACTCCACCGACGGCTGGAACGTCACGTCCCCGCTGTCGCTGCTCAACGCGAAGCTGCTCGCCTACGCCGATGAGATCCGCAGCGCCGTGCTCGTCATCCACGGCGACAAGGCGCACTCGTGCTACTTCAGCCGCGACGCCTTTGCCCGGCTGCAGGGCGGCAACAAGGAACTGCTGCTCATCCCCGGCGCTGTGCACACCGATCTCTACGACCGAATGGACATCATCCCGTTCGACCGCATCGAAGCATTTTACCGTCAGTATCTGAAATAAGGAGGTATCATCATGGTCAAACAGACTGCGGGCAGAGACGCCCTGCATGATTTTGCACCCAAATTTGCCGAGCTCAATGACGACGTGCTCTTCGGCGAGGTCTGGTCGCGCGAGGGACAGCTGCCGCTCAAGCTGCGCTCGATCATCACGATCACGGTGCTCATCAGCAAGGGCATCACGGACAGCTCCCTCACCTACCACCTCACGACCGCAAAGCAAAACGGCGTGACGAAGACCGAAATGGCCGAGATCCTCACGCACCTCGCCTTCTACGCCGGCTGGCCGAACGCCTGGGCCGCCTTCCGGCAGGCGAAGGAGGTCTACGCCGACGGCGGCGCGGACGCAAACGGCGGTCTCTTCGGCCTCGGCGAGCCGAACACAGCCTACGCGCAGTACTTCACCGGCGAGAGCTTCCTTAACCCGCTGACCGACCCGACGAAGACCGTTTTCCTCGCAAACGTCACCTTCTCCCCCGCCTGCCGCAATAACTGGCACGTCCACCACGCGAAGTCCGGCGGCGGCCAGCTGCTGCTGTGCACGGACGGTCTGGGCTGGTATCAGGAGGCGGGAAAGCCCGCGCAGGCCCTGCACCCCGGCGACGTCGTGACCATCCCGGCCGGGGTCAAGCACTGGCACGGCGCGCAGAAGGACTGCTGGTTCAGCCACATCGCCGTCGAGTGCCCCGGCGAGGAGACGAGCAACGAATGGTGCGAGCCCGTCACGGACGCGGAATACGCCGCACTGGACGCATCCGAAGCAAAAATCTGACCGTTTTCTAGAATTCTCTTTCCACCTGCCCCTCGGTTATGGTATCATTTGATGGAAACCATAACCGAGGGGAGCAAAGAGTATGGACGACCGGCAAAACAGCGACTTCCAGCGGGACGATTCCCCCATACCGGACAACATTCCACGGCCGGACGGCGGCCAGCGAAGCGATTCGCCGCAGCGCGACGATTCCCCGCGGGCGGGCCGCGGCCAGCCGTCCGCACCCGGGCCGCAGCACGGTGACGCTCCGTACTCCGAGCCGGCTTGCTCGGCAGGCAGCGGCGCAGCAGCACCGCAGACCGCAAAGCACGGCGGCGGCTGCCTGAAGTGGATCTTGATCATCCTCGGTGCGTTGGCTCTGATCTCGATCTTCCGCGGCTGTGTGCGCGATGCACATCAAAAGCCGGTCCGCAGCACCGTCACGGCCGCCCCGACAGCCGAGCCGACGACGACGCCCGCTGCGTATGTGCAGAGCACGTATCTGACGGAGCTCGACGCGCTTCGATGCGACAACGTCGATATCGAGAACCGCTACGACATTGAGGCCAACACCGGCGACGCCTATGGGCATGCGCTCTCGGGCGAATCGCCCTATTCCGAGGTCATCTATAACCTGAGCGGCAATTACGATCAGCTCGACGGCGTGTGGTTCATTTGCAGCAATTACAAAAACACGGACAACGATCAGGGGCTCGAGATCTACGCGGACAACGTGTGCGTCTACACCGCGCCGGCGATCACGCGCGGCAGCCTGCCGGTCAATGTGAGCGTGGACATCACCGGCTGCAACCTGCTCACGATCCGCTTCACGAAAGGCAGCTATGCCGGTGTGCTGGGCGATGTCGTGCTGTCCAACAAGACTGACCGAACGCCGAATCCGGAGCCTTATCAGCCATCGGTCCTCCCGGTCTGGCTGACAAGCCTCGACAGTCTCACGGAGGATCAGGTACGGGCAAGCGGCGGGACGGCATATGCCAACACCGGCGAAGTGTTCGCGCACTGCATCACCATTTCATCCATCACGTTTGGTGAAAAGGTCGGTAGTATTGAATATTATCTCGCGGGAAAGTACGCAGCGCTGTCCGGCGTCTTGTGTGTCAGTGAGGACTGCAAAAATATTGACACCACCAGCTATTTTGAGATCTACGCAGACGGCGAGCTGGTCTACACGTCACCCGAAATGACACAGGGCAGCCTGCCGGAAAGTTTCCAAGTTGACATACAGCACTGCCAGAAGCTGAAGATCGTCCTGTACGGATATAATTCGTTCCTGGGAAATTTGCGGCTCGATCCCTGAAAAGGCTCTTGCCGCTGGGCAAAAAATGTAGTATGATATAGCATCCGCAAAACCCGGAGCGCTTTGCGCTCCGGGTTTTGCCGGTCCAGATCACAAAAAGGCGTTTTCCCGCTGTGCAGATTCCGGAGCAGCGGGGGAGCTCGAGGGGGCAAGGCCCGCCTCGATTCCGATCTGCGGCGCGGGCAAATTGCCGCGCCGTCCGGAGCGCTTTGCGCTCCGGGTTTTGCTTTTTGAAAGGGTGATAACATCATGATCCACGGTTTTCTCAAAGCCTGCACGGTCTCGCCCGCGCTGCGCGTGGCCGACTGCGCGTTCAACACACAGCAGACCATCGCCGCCATGCAGCGCGCGGCGTTGGACGGCGCGCAGCTGGCGGTGTTCCCCGAACTGGGGCTGACCGGCTACACGTGCGGCGACCTGTTTTTCCAGCAGCCGCTCCAGCGCGCCGCGGCCAAAGGGCTCGCCGCCGTGCTGGAGGCGAGCGCGGGGCTCGACCTTGTCGCGCTCGTGGGCCTGCCCGTCGCGGTGGACGGCAAGCTCTATAACTGCGCCGCCGTCGTCTGCCACGGGAAGCTGCTGGGTCTGGTGCCGAAAACGCACCTGCCGAACTACGGCGAGTTTTACGAAAAGCGGCAGTTCAACCCCGCACCCGCCGGCGTGCGCACGCTGCGCTTTGCCGGGCAGGAAGTGCCGTTCGGCACGCAGCTGCTGTTTCGCTGCGCGGAGATGCCGGAGTTTTGCCTCGCGGCCGAGGTGTGCGAGGATCTGTGGGCCCCGCTGCCGCCGAGCACGCACCACGCGCTCGCGGGCGCGACCGTGATCGCAAACCTCTCGGCCAGCGACGAGACGATCGGCAAGGCCGACTACCGCCGCGCGCTCGTGTGCCAGCAGTCGGCGCGGCTGCTGTGCACGTATCTCTACGCCGACGCCGGCCACGGAGAATCCACGACCGACATGGTCTTTGCCGCGCACGACCTCATCTGCGAAAACGGCGCGCTGCTGGCGGAAGCGAAGCCCTTCGGCCCGGGCTGCGCCTACACGGAGCTCGACCTCGGCCGCATGGTCAGCGAGCGCTGCCGCAGCACAACGTTCCAGCCCGAGAGCGCGGGATACGAGACGGCCGTGTTCCACCTGCCGCTGCGGGAGGTGCCGCTCACGCGGCCCGTCTCGCCGACGCCGTTCGTCCCGGCCGACGATGCCGCCCGCGCCGAGCGCTGCGAGCTCATCCTCGCCATGCAGGCCGACGGGCTGGCCAAGCGCATTGCCCACGCGCACGCCAAGACCGCCGTCATCGGCATCTCCGGCGGGCTGGACAGCAGCCTTGCGCTGCTCGTGGCCGTGCGCGCGATGCAGCGGCTCGGCCGCCCGGCACAGGACGTGCTGGCCGTGACGATGCCGTGCTTCGGCACGACGCACCGCACGCGCTCGAACGCCGAGATCCTCTGCGAGGAGCTGGGCGTGACATTTCAGGAGATCCCGATCGCGCGCACCGTCCACAGCCACTTTGCCGACATCGGGCAGGACGAAGCCGCGCTCGACGTGACGTATGAAAACTGTCAGGCGCGCGTGCGCACGCTCGAGCTCATGGACCTCGCCAACCGCACGGGCGGACTCGTCGTCGGCACGGGCGATCTGAGCGAGCTGGCCCTCGGCTGGGCGACCTACAACGGCGACCACATGAGCATGTACGGCGTGAACGCCGACGTGCCGAAAACGCTCGTGCGCCACATCGTGCGCTATGCCGCCGACGCGGCGGAAAACGAAGCTCTGCGCGCCGTGCTGCTCGACATTCTCGACACGCCGGTCAGTCCCGAGCTGCTGCCGGCGAACGAAAACGGCGAGATCGCCCAGCAGACGGAGTCGCTCGTCGGCCCGTATGAGCTGCACGATTTTTACCTCTACTACGTGCTGCGCTTCGGCTTCGGCCCGGCGAAGATCTACCGGCTGGCGCGCCATGCGCTCGGCGACCGGTACCCGGACGATGTGCTGCTGCACTGGCTGAAAAATTTCTACCGCCGCTTCTTCGCGCAGCAGTTCAAGCGCAGCTGCCTGCCCGACGGGCCGAAGATCGGATCGGTCACGCTCAGCCCCCGCGGCGACTGGCGCATGCCCAGCGACGCCTGCGCCGCCGTATGGCAGGCAGAGCTCGACCAGCTGGGATAACATCCATAAGAAAGCCGGCCGTTCCCGTGCAGGAACGGCCGGCTTCTTTTTACGCACCGCAGACGGCGTTCAGGGACGCGGCGTCATACGCCTCGACCAGCGTGAGCCCATCGGCATCCGCGCAATACACGCGCTGCCCCGCCCCAAGCGGGACGGCGACGGTGTGGACGCTCGCATCCGCAGCCAGCGCCGGCAGATACCGGTCGAGTGACGAAACGTCCAGGTAGGTATTGCCCAGCATGTCCATGCCCCCGACGAACGCCACGCTGCCGTCGAGTGCTTTCTCTCGCAGGTAGGAGAGCAGCGCAGCGTAACAGGCAATGCCTAAGGTGTTGTGCTTGAGCAAATGCATCTCGACCGGGAGGCGAATGACGACATCCAGGTGCGAAAAGTCCACCTCCGGGTGCTGGGCGCGCAGATACAGGAACGCCTCGCGGCAGTACGTATCCGTGAGTACGTTCCCGTTGAGCACTTCAAATCCGCCGCTCCCCTGCAGGAACATCGCTTCAACGTGGCACAGATGTACGCAGCCGTCACACTCGCTGACGCATTTGGCGAGGCCCGGCTTCAGGGCGGTCACGCGCTCGCACAGGCTGCCCTCGCCCAGCAGCCGGCGGATCGCCATCTCGTCGTAGACGATGGGGCCCGCTGCGCCCTGCTCAAGCCTCAGCGCGCAGTTGTGCGCAATGCGCGCAGCGATCTGTTCGATCCCACGCGCCTCGCCCGTGGCGGTGTATTCCTCCACGATCAGCGCCTGTGCCGCATCCGTGACCGTGATGCTGCCGTCCGAAATCTTCATCTCTGCCAGCGCAGCCGGGAGCGCGCGGACAAGGATCTGCCGCTTGTCATCCGCGTCATACCCCTTGACTTCGATCTGGCAGAATCGGGACAGCAGCGTCTGCGGGATCTTCGAGATATCATTTGCGGTCGCAATGATGAAGGTTTGGTCTGTCGGGATCGGATCGACCAAAAAGTTATCATAGAAACCCGTTCTGTCCAGCACCGACAGCAGCGCCTCGGACGCATTCTGTCCTCCGTCCTTCGCTGTCTGCGCCTTATCGAGCTCGTTGATCAACAGCACCATGCCGGCGCTGTGGGCCCGGCGGATGCACTCGGAAATTTCCCCCATTTTTGCGTTGCCATAGATCCGGGAGGTACCGCAAAGCGTCTCACGATCGCCCGAGCTGTTGAAGTCCAGCCTTTCCAGCGGGAAGCCAATCAGTTCGGCGAACGCCGAGGCGACCATGGTTTTGCCGCCGCCGGCAGGCCCCCAGAGGAGCACCCCCTGCTTCGGGATCGTGCCGGAGCGGCGGATGGCCGCCGCGATCTCGAGCAGACGCTCGATCACGTCGTCCATGCCGCTAAAGCGTGCGCGGAGCTTCTCGCGCAGCACTGCGCACGGAGGGATGCCCGCGGTATCGGCCTGCCGCCAGTCCACCTCCCAGACGAACGAAGCGGCCTGACCCGCATGCTTCTGCTCATCGCCGCGGAGCCGCCCGTAATCGAGAAGCGAACGCTGCGCAAGCGTCCGCACCATAGGCGGGAGCGTGTCCTTATAAAATTCATACAGCAGTTCCAGCTCGGCACGGGTCGAATAGCGCGCGTGCGCATCATAACAGGCCCCGGGCGCGTCACTGCCCGCTAAGAGCTTAAGGATGATCGACCGCGTGAGCGCGCGCGGGATGTGCGTTCCCGCAGCCGATCCGAGCTGGGAGCTCTCCCCCTCAAGGGCGAGATCACAGGCCGTGAAGTGAAGGCTTTTATCCCCCTTGGCGCTCCTGTCAAGCGGGCCGAGCCGCCCCAGCAGGGAGACTTCGATCTCGTGCTCACAGACGTAGCGCAGCAGGGGCGAGAGCTTGTCCGGCGCCCACATCTGCCAGACGCGCGTATCCTTCAGCTGGTTGGACATCGCGCGAAATCTCAGCTTCTGCCTGAACGCGAAGCCGCCGTTGTCGGCAATGACAAGCGTGCCGCGAAACACGACCAGCGGGCGGGCGGTGATGCGCGCCATTTCTTTCTGAAGGCCGCCCGCGGCCGCAAGGTGGATCCGCAGGCCCCCGCATTCTGCAAATGTTTCCTCCGCGTCCCGGCCGGAAAGCCGCGGCCACTGCGCCGCTTTCTCCGCTGCGGCATCGATCCAGGTCAGGTGGGCAGCAATGGTCTTGTTGATCACGGCGGGATCGTCCAGCTCCTCCGGATTCAGATCCAGCCCGGTGTCCTTTTCCGGCTTGTTCGAGCAACTCATATCGTTTTCTCCTTTCACCTGATAACTTCCACTTAACTATACTCCACCATGCGGCGCCCACCCGCGAACTTTTTAGAAAAAGAAACGGCACAGCACCCGCCGCCGGTTCGCGGTGCGGGTGCCGTGCCGTTTTCAGCGCGGGCGATGCGCGCCTCAGGACTGCATGCCGTGGACATACGAGAGCACGTTCTTCGTGATCGGAAGGGCAAGGCTGGAAGCGCTGTGCGTATGGCTGATGCTGACGAGCACAACATAGTCGCCGGTCGCAGCCAGACAATAGATGTGGTTGCTTCCTCGGCTGTCGTCGGCCGTGCCGGTCTTGGCATAAGCCGTCCCGCAGGACGCTTCATCAAAGCCGTAACCGATCGCATTGGCGTTCAGATACGAGCGCAGCGTGCGGGCATTGGCCCTGGAGATGCAGTCTTTGCTGAGCGTTTCCGGCTTGTTCTGATGCTTCGTTTTGCCCCTGATCGTCGTGTTCTCTACCAGATACGGCTTGACGATCGTGCCGTCATGCATGACGCCGGCCATCGACAGGGCAATGTGCAGCGGGCTCGTCCGGAGCGTGCTCTGACCGTACCCCGCCATTGCGAGCGACGCCTGCGTGGTCAGGCTGACCGAGGACGTCAGCGTCTGCTCGGTGAAATCCAGATCCGCAATGGGTACGTTGTACAAAAACTGCTCCTGTGTTTCCATGAACGCACGCTGGCCGAGCCGGAGCGAGAGCGCTGCGAAGTATGTGTTGACAGAGTTTTGAAGCGCGCTTTGCAGGTTCGTGCGGCCGTAGACGCCATTGCTGAAGTTGTGGATGCTCGCGCCGCCGACAGCGAACTCGCCGGTATCGTCGAGTTTGAAGTCCTCCTGGCCGTTTTCGAGTGCACACGCCGCAGTCAGGATCTTTTGCGTGCTGCCCGGGGGATCCTCCACGAGCCAGCAGCGGTCATACCAGAAATCGCCCTGATCGTACAGCTCCCAGTTCTCGTCGATCTCGTTGGCGTTGAAGGTGATGTTCGGGTCGCTGCTGCTGGCGGCGGCAAGCAGCGCGCCTGTACGCCAATTCATCACGATGATCGCGCCCTCATGACCGCTCAGCTGGCTTTGACAGTCGTTTTGCAGGTCGATATCGAGCGTGAGGTTCAGGCTGCCCCCTTTGCCGTTTTCGTCGGTATCCAGCAGTACGTCCCTGTACATGCTGCGCAGCCCCGACTGGCCATAGCGAAGCGAGTTATATCCGAGCAGGAAGCTCGTGCTCTCCGGGTAGGTCAGTGTTCCCGGTGTGCCGCGGTCGGCCGCGCTGCAAAGCACGGTTCCGTTCCGGTCATAGATCGTGCCCTCAATGCTGGAATTGACCTTACCCCAATAGGCGGTTGTGGCCTGATCGCTGTCCACGCGCGAGCTGACGCCGGGCATCATACCGCTGTCCACCATGACCACAAGGAACATGAAGAACGCAAGCAGCGCCGCACCCGCGTTCACGGCAGCGCCGCGGCGGCCGGGTGTCCGCAGAAAGCGCTGTTTCTTTTGGCCTTTCACGTCTTTCATCTCGAGACCTCCTTTTGCGGCCTTCTGCCGGCGTAAAGGATGAAAAGAACAAGCAAGTAGGAGATAACGGAATTGGCGTTGCCGCGTGAGAGAAACGCCATCGGCAGGCCAACCGTCGGGAGCAGGCCGATGTTGGCGGCGATGCAGATGAGCATCTGCCCGACCAGCGCGTATAAAAACGCATAGCCGACCGCCATTTCCGCGCGGCCTGCGACGGCGCCGAGGCGCCTGTTGCCGCATATGAGCAGGGCGAGCGTCATGAGCAAAACCGCGATGCCGCCGACGCCCCCGAGCGCACGCAGGACGAAGGCAAACACGAAATCACTCTCGGCCACGACCATCGTGTACCTGTCCATTTCGTAGCTGCTGCCGAACCATCCGCCCGAAGCGGCCGCCATATTGTTTCTGCGGAGCTGATAATTATCGACCCCGAGCGCAAGCATCTGCTCGTCGGTGAGTCCTTCCGGCTTTTTCATGGCAAGCACCCTGCGGCAGACCTTCCAAACTTCATTGCCGACGCGGTTGATCAAAGGCGCGCACGTCTTGGCCGCCTCTTTATCCCGCGCACAGGCGGCAGCGATCTTCTCATCGATGGTACGCGTGTCCCCGTCGGCAGCGGGAACGGCAGTGCGCACCTCCCGGATCACCGCGACCTTGGCCCCGTTGCTCGCACGCAGGCAAACTGCCGAGAACACGGCGACGCACACTAGGATCACCGCCACAGCGCCAAGCATCTTCAGCAGCGTCGCGCGCCTGAGCTCTGTCCGGTCCGGGCAGAAAACAAACAGCAGGCAAGCATAGACAAGGGCGAGCACGAGCAGGGTGCCGAGTTCGCCGAGCGCCGCGAGAAAAACGCCGTTGGCGGCGAGGATCGCAAAGGAGCGGAGCAGACGCGCTTTCCCACTGCGGTCCGTGTCACTGATGACCAGCGCCATTGCCGCTGCGGCCAGCACCTTGGCGATCTCCGTGAGCTGGAGAGAGAGCGGGCCGATGCACAGCCAGGCCCTGGCATTTGTGCCGGCGGGCGCGGAGCCGAATACGAACAGGATGAGATAGCACGCCGCGGTCAGCAGCGAGAGGAAGACCGCCGCATGGACGGCGCGCATCCGCAGCACGCACCGGAAAAAGAGCAGCGCCAAAAGGCCGGTGATGAGCGAAACGCAGTGGATGACGAGAAAGCGCCGCGGCGAGGTGGCGCCTGCATAGGCGGCGTAAGCCGTGAGCATGAGCTGGAGCACGATGCCGAGCACGATGAGCGTACTGACGATGAGCCCGAACGTGACATCGCCGCCGCAGCTCTGTACAAACAGGGCGAACGCGATCAGCACGAAGATGGCCGCCGGCATCATGATCGAAAAATACAGGTCAGCCGCAGCGGGCAGACGAAGGAGCAGGTACAGGCCGAAGGCGGCCATGAGCAGCAGCTCTGCGAACACAGTCTCCAGCGCCTGCTTCGCGCGAAGCGGATGCAGCGACCCGCGCACTTCGGCGAGCGCCTCCGGTACGCAGCGGACGGCGTGCACCATATCGGCGATGAACAGGCGTACCGCCTCCCGGCTCGTGCGGAGAACGTGCCGATCCTTTTTGCCCTCAGCGGCAGCGAGTACTGTCGGCCTGCTCATGATTCTCCCTCCTTTTTGTCCGCCGGCTTTGCAGCCGTGCGGTGGACATGATCGCGCGTGCGCGGCGACGCTTGCGCCGCCGCTTCGGGTACGCCGCGCGGCTTTTCTTCCGGCAGCGAGAGGAAAAACACGCCAAGTGCGAACGCAAGGCTGATCACGACGATGATCGCCCCGGCGATCTGCGTTACAAAGCTGCTCATATGCGCACCTCCTCAGCTGCGATGGACATGATCGCGCGTGCGGCGGCGCTCCCCCATGTCAACGCGCGTCGCGGCATGGGCGTCAAGGGGCGCTTTTCCCATCGCACGGGCATCCGTTTCGTCAAAGGAGGGAAGCCCTCCCTGCGAGATGTGAAACCGGATCGGCTGCCGCCCCAGGTACACCACCAGGCCGTCCGTGATGGGGAACGTTTCCTTCGGCCGGAGCTTCGTCATCTTGCCGTCCGCGACCGCCCAGGTGCCGTTCGACGAATCGTTATCGTAGAGGAAGTAGCCCTCCGCGTCGCTGCAGATCCCCAGATGGAGAGCCGACACCGTGGCCGAATAGTCGCTTTTGGCAAGGATCACGTCCCCCTTTTCACGCTGCATGCGGGCGGTCATCGAGCCGCTGACGTAGGCAAAACGGTCGTTTTCGCCGGCGTCGGCCTCCGGAAAGCGGATCGGAAACGTGGCCGTCTTATGCCGGTTGAGCAGCTGCTCTATGGAGAGCTCCTCCATCGAGTAGAGCACCGTGCCGCCGCGCGGAGAGCGCCCGCCTGCCGGCGTATCCGCAGCCTGTGTGTCCTCATACGGCTGAACGAGGGAATGAAACCGCTTGCCGATCCCCCTCCCCTTCTTCGAAAATGCCAAAAAGGCGACCACACCCGCAAGGGAAAGCCACAAAACAACGCTCGCAACCGTGCTCATAGTAAAACCTCCTCATTTTTCTGCCTTCCGTGCAAACTTCCGGCCCTGTGAGCATAGTCTATCACACACCGCGATCGCCCCGGCGAAACCCTTTAGACACTGCCCCGGACAGCAAAGCGGCACAGGCTCATCGCCTGTGCCGCTTTTATTTTCAGAGATTTTTCTTCAGAGGAAGTGGATCAGAGAAGCGGTGCGCCGCTCGTCATAGTCGCTCAGCTCCGCCGCCATCAGCGAGCGCGCCGCCTCCCCGATCTGAACGTCGGGGTCATGCTCGGCGATGCGCTTCAAGATCCGCATGGCGTCCAGATAGCCGGCCTCGCAGGCCTTGCGGATGTAAATGAGGCCCTGCCTGCGATCACACGCCTCCACGTCCGGGTAGCGGTTCTCGTAAAGGATCCGGCCATAGTGGTACATGGCAAGCACATATCCATGCTTTGCCGCCGCGCGCAGGTAGGTGCAGACCGCTTTGCGGTCGCACTCCCGGCCGCCTTTCGCGTCCCCCTGATCCCGGCACGCCTTGCCCCGCTGGAAATAGATCTGGGCGAACAGGAACAGCGCGAGCGGCGCACCGGCCTGCGCCGCAGGGCTCAGCTTCCGGATCACATCTCTGCCGACCTGCGGCCGGTCCGCCGCCGATGCGCGCGCATAGAGGAGATAGCCGGCCAGCGACAGGCAGTCCATCCCGTCCGGGCCGCCGCTGTTGCGGCAGGCAATATCCAGCGCCTCATCCGTCTTGCCCTCCAGCAGCTTCTGCTTGGCCGCCTTAAAGGCGCCGCCGCCGATCTGCGCGTCACTGCGCTCCACGGCCAGCAGCGCCCGGCGCAGCTCATCGGCCGAGGCATACCGCTTCTCCGGCCGGTACTGGATGGCCTGACGAATGACGGCGGCAAGCTGGGGGGACGTATGCTCCAGCGGCAGCGGCTGCTCCGGCACCGTGGTCGTCTCTGTAAATCTTGTATACGGGAATTTGCCCGCGATGAGGTAATACATGGTGACGCCGAGCGAATACACATCCGCGGAATAGGTCACTGCTCTTCCATAATACACCTCCGGCGACTGGTACCAGGCCGAACCGACGCGCGTTACCCCGCTTTCACACGGCGACTGCATCCGGCGCGCAGCACCGAAATCGCCCAGGACAAAGACATCCTTTCCGTTTTCCGTGCGCACGAAGATGTTATCGGGCTTCAGATCCCGATGCATGATATGGACCTCCCGGCACGCGGACAGGGCAGCGCAAATATCCGCCGCCATCCGAATGAGCAGCCCCTCGCTGACCGGCTTCTTCTGGATATAATCCAGCAGCGGCACCAGCTTCGGCATGAAGATCAGGAATGCCCTCTGATACGCGCACGCCTCAGCCGGCAGGTCGCCAAAAAACGGGTCGGCATACTCAAACGCATCGCACAGCGGCATCACATTGGGCTTGCCCGCGAGCATTTGCATGGACGCGATCTCCAGCCGCGTCACCTGATACAGCCAGTGCTGGCGCGCGATGGTTTCCGGGTGCACTGCGATCGTGCCGCGCCGGATGGGCCCGCCGCCCGTCCTGTCCGAAAGCGTATTCTTTCTGGTATCGACGACCTTCATGACCTGCGGCGTATCGGTGCCAATGACGTTATAGACCTCGCCAAAGCCGCCCGAGGCAATGCGTTTTCCAAGCCTCAGGTGCTTTCCGCACCGGCGATTATAAGCCTCCAGCATCTCCGCGACATCCGACGTTTCCAGGACAAACTTTCTGGAATCACTGTATCTTGCCATATTCTCTCCCCTTTTCCGGAGGGCGCAGCGCCGGCCGCTCCTCCATCGCTATGCTGCCATTCTACACGCGGAAATGATGCCGCCGCAAAAAGCATTAGACACGGGGCCGGCCGGACGCTCAATCACCAAGCTCCTGCGCAAACAGGAACAGCCGGAGCTCTTCGACGGTGAGCCGCCGCGCGGGATCCTTGCAGCCGGCACGGCGCACTGCCTGCCAGAATGTCCGCGGCAGGCCGCTTGCACGCGGGATCGGCGGGAAGCGCTCCGCCTCCGCAAACGCCTTCCCCTCGCCGGCGGCCTGATAGAGCAGCGCGCTGAGTGCATAGGCATCCCATGCGCGCTCCCCCGCCCGTGCGGTTTTTTTCCTTCGCTCGCTGCCCAGGCGGAACGCATAGCCGCACGCGCCGTCCGCGCTTGCGCGCCGGACCGTCACGCGGACGCGCTCCGGCCGCACATCCACACAGTCGCTACCGCGCAGATGCTCCTGCTCGATCTGCCGGCTCAGTTCCAGCGCCATGGTCTCGATGTCCGCATCCGCCAGGCCGCCGTACGCCTTGTCATAAGCGGCCCATGTCATTTCCCGGGCATGGCAGTCCCGGACACGGTACCTGTACGGTTTTTTCGCCGCGGACGGGTATTTGGCCTCTTCCTCGCGCAGCATGGACACCGGCTCCACCGGCTCCTGCGGCGGCACGGGCTGCTGCATATCCACCAGCAGCACGCTCCAGTCGTCCATGCGCTGGATCGGCGCCAGCGCGATCTGGCTGAGGACCGACCGCAGCCCGGCAGCATCGGCCACCTCGCCCTTTTTCACCAGCTCGATCATCTCAAGCACGGTCGGCTCCGCGCTGCCGTAGTACTCCTTCAGTGCATGATAAGCGCCGTCACTTGTGAGCAGAATATTGCGGACCGGCGTCTGCGTGCGATCCAGCGTATGCAGCCGGAGATGGCGGTCCGCATCCGGGCTGACAGTGAAGTACGTGCGGTTGGACACGCCGTTGCGGTTATCCGGAGCGGAAGCATACACCATCTTGCCATCGTCAACGCAGAAAATGCCCCCGTCGCCCAGATGACCGATCAGGATGTGCCGCTCATCCATTACGACAAACAGCAGCGTCGCCGCCAGATCCGCCCGGTTCGCCCGCTCCGGCAGCTCCAGCCCCGCCAGAAATTCCAGCAGTGTGCAGCAGCAGGCATCCACGATCGCCCGCTTCTGTGCGGGCTCATCCAGCGCCAGGAAGTCCTCCAGCGAATGTTCCTCAAAATAGGCGCACAGCCCGCGGCAGTTTTCCACCGCCGCCTGCTGCGCATAGGCTGCGGAGCTGGCTCCGTCCGAGAGCGCGAGGATCTGATTCCCGTTTTCCGCCCGCCGGTCGAGGATCACATCCTGGCAGGGCATGGCATTCTGCTCGTGATGGATGCCGCGCCCCAAGTATCGCATAATATTCATAGATTCGCGTTTTCCTTTCCTCCGGCCCGCCCGGCCGAGCGGCCGTGAGCGCCGGTCACAGCTGCGGCACGGCGTCAAAAAATGCAGCATTGAGATCGTCGTTTTGGGTCCCCCGGAGCGTATTGTCCGTCGCCGTGTAGACCATCTGATAAAACGCTGCCAGGCCGGCAACATCAACGTCTCCGTCCTCCGCGTCCGTGACGGCGATCACGTGGCTCTCGTCGCTTGTGAGCTCTTTGAGGCGCGCGATGTTCGCGCTGCAGCCGTTTTTCCGCTGGATGCCGGCCGCGGCAAACGTGATCTTTGCTTTGCCATACGCATCTTTTTTCTCCCGCTGCTTGATCTGCGCGGCCGCCTCGCAGTATTCGCGCTCGACCGCTTTTTTCTCCTCGTCCGTAGCGCCCTGGCCCGCATCGGGATAGCCGTCCGTCAGCAGGAACATCAGCGGCTGGTAAACGTTGTCGGCCCTGCCCCACTTGATCTTCTGCGTATCTGCCGCCTGGAGCGCGACCTTGATCGCCTTGCCCGGGTTCGTGCAGCCGTAGCTTCTTTTGATGTCCAGTTCCTCCGAATCGTCCCTGAGTGCGCCGCGCGCTTCCAGAGAGTCGAGCAACTCAAAGTTTACGACTTCCTGGCACCGTCCGTTAAAATGCAAAATATACAGATAGACGCAGTTTTTAAAACTCACCTTTTCCGCCATTGCCCGAAGCATTTTCTTCTGGCATTTGTTGATCAGTTCGCGGATATCCTCCGTAGAGCTGCTGATGTCGATCAGCAGCACCAGCGGCAGATGCCCTGTGTATACATGCGGTGTCATTCCCATAATGATTACCCTGCCTTTCAGAATATCAGATCTTGTGTGCCGGATCTCTCTGTGACCGCCCGATGCTTTACGGGCAGAAAAGCTCCAGAATACGGAGCCACGCTCCAAAGCTCAGGTTCTTCTGGAATGTGAACTCGCTGAGCATTCCTTCCCGATAGCGGAACGCGCCCGGCGCGTTCCAGCTTGCAAGCGTATCCGCGGAATAGTTGCGGTTTGGGTCGAACGGGATATCCCCCCAGGACGGGTCCGAACAGTCCTCCGTCCGCCCGAGCGGATTATCCAGGCCCATATAGCACTGCTGCAGCAGCACGGCATAGGCAAAATATTCGTGGATAGGCTCGCGCAATCTGGCATAGGGATTGCCCTGGATGCCGGGATGGCGGTAATAGCGCGTCATCATGCCGCCGGGATATGTGCCCAACTGAAAGCTGTCGCAGTCCACGAGGTACACCTGATCGTCCGCGCCCACGATCACGTTGTTGTACGACAGGTCGTTGACGATAAAGCCGGAGCAGTGCAGCTCGATCAGCAGGAGCGTAAGGCGGAAAAAGATCGTGTCCACATTGTGGTCGACGACCCTGCCGTCCGCTCTGTACTCCCGCCAGCCGCTGTGCATCAGTTCGCGGAGCGTAATGCCGTATGCCCTGCGCATGGCGTAGCCGATGACCGTGCCGTTCGCGGTCGTGAGCAGCGCGATCGGAAACAGGATGGGCATGCTTTCCCACACTTCACCGTACTTTTTCAGGCAGCGGAGCTTCTCCTGAAAGACGTCATCCAGCGGACCGCGCCTGTAGATCTTCAGCAGCAGATCCGTGCGGCCGGGAACGAGATATATGTGAGAATAATTGCCGACCATATCGCCGCACAGCCTCAGGTCAGAGACCCGGATGTTTTCCACGCGGTCTTTCCATAGCAAATACACAGTGTCCATATCCAGCCGGAACTCCTGTTCGGCGGCCGTGATCGCCTTCGTCTGGCAAAGAACGGTGTTCTTGACATCGGCGATCCTCTGGACGGACGCATCCCGGTCCATGCGCCAGTTTGCCTTGGTAAAGACAATGTAGTAGTCCCCCTGCCACGCCGGAGTGCGGCGCAGAAACTCCTCCTCCTTCAGGGGGTTGCCAAACGCGAAGATCATGCCGCCCCGGCAGATGTCGCCAGGCATTCTCTGCGGTCTGCTCCTGCCGCTGCTCGCCGCCGGCTGATACAGATCCTCCAGATCCCAGCAAACCGCGGCGCCGCTGCGCTGCGCCTTATCCAGGATCAGCTTCGCGTTGCTCCGAAAGCGCGAGAACCGGGAATACTTGCACAGCAGCAGCAGTTCCCAGCGGACATTATCCGGCACGACCCAGTCAAAGTTCCGCAGCGCTGCCGCCGCCTGCAGATCCTCCTCCAGATAGTAAACGCAGCTCGTGTGGAAAACCAGCGTCCATCTTCTTCCTCGCGCACCGTCCTGGCTCTGGTACGCGCTGAAATTGTCCAATGCCTCCTTCAGCATCGTCTCTTCCCCCCTTCTCTCCGCTGACCTTTGCGGTGCGGCTCACGGCGCCCGCTCAAAGATATTCCAGAAACCGCTCGACTTCTTTTCCGCCGTCCGCCGGAAGGCCATCCTCGTCCAGCCGCCGGCGGATATAGCCGCTCAGCGACTCGGAATCATCGTCCAGCCCCTGCATGAACAGCTGCGCCGCCGCGCTTTCATAGCGGACGGTCTGCGCTGCGGCCGTCTGCCGGTCGTCACCGAAAAGCCAGTCCTCCTCCCTCTGCACATCCGGGTGGAACACGCTCGGATAGCGGCGGTATGCCGCCTCCAAACTGAAGATCACGGCACACTCCAGCTTGTCCCGCGGGTTGAGCTCGCCCATGTTGGCCAGCTCCAGCAGATCATTGATGCCCTTCACGTCCAGATCCAGACGGATGCCAAGCGCGATCAGAAAGCTCCGCTTCGGCAGCACGCCGTCCTCGAGGAAGCGCTCCATATATCTGCGATAGGTGCTCAAAAACCGCTTGCTCTCCCAGAGCACCTCATTCACCGGGGCATAAAACAGCGCATCCAGCCGCGCGAACAGCCGCTCGTATGCGCCCGCCATCAGCGGCAGCACCTGATTTACGATGTCCGCGAACACGGCGTCGCCCGCGGCCCCCTCCGGCGACAGCGCATGATCCGCCTGCGGCGCATCCAGGATATTCTCGGCCACGATCGTTTTCACGCAGCACTTATCCAGCGCCGCAAAGCCCGCCTCCGCCGCGCCGTCCTCCGGCCGGTGAGGCGCTTGCGGCCGGCTCTGATAAGCCTGGAACAGCTGCTGGTATACGGCATGATAGGCATGGAACAGCGCGTCCGGCTGCGCGTTTGCGCCGTGTCTGATCAGATAATACCAGATCATGTCATCCGCATTGCGCACATACAGCCCGGAAAAGCCGGCCCATTCCCGGAGCATCCGGTTCGTCTGGTCGATCGTGCGGCCGGTCAGAATGGCGATACACAGCACATTTTCCCGCTTGGCCGGCGCTCTGTAGGTGAGGTTATACGCCGTCGCGCGCTTGACGCCGCACCCGGCCGCAATACGCTCCCTGGTCAGACCGGTCTCCGTGATCAGCGCCGTGATCTCCTCCTTCCAGAGCTCATCCTGACTCAGCGCCTGCTGCATGATCGCTTCATACTCTTCCAAGTTGCGCACATTGGCCAGCTTGGATTCCAGCATATAGGTATCCATCTGCGAAATACGCGCGTCCTTTTTGGCCTCGCTCATAGCTCCCCCATCCTTCCTGTGTGCTGTTATCTTCCGTCCGCAGCCGTCCGTGTGCGGCGCGAGGCGCTTTCGTGCATCATGCCACCCGGAAAAATCTCCGGCCGCTCACGAGGCACATATTCTGCGCACGACGACGGCCGTGCAGTTGTCCGCATAGGGATCATCCCCCGCGAGCTGTACCAGCTCCGACGCGCCCGCGTCAAAGAAGAGATAATCGCGCATGACTCCGGCGGCCAGACGTCCGGTCACGCCGTCGGAGCAGAGCACGAGCGCCTCCCCGCAATGCAGCTCACCGGCGCAGGTATGCGCCAGCTTCTCTGCCGAGCCGTCCTGCATGCCAAGAAAGCGCAGCAGATAGCGCGCATCGCCCGCCCGCACCGGCTCGCCGGTACGCTTTTTATACCCCGCAAGGTTGTGCTCCTCCGTCAGCACGCGCGGTTCTCCTTCGGCCGGGAACAGCAGCGCCGGACTGTCGCCGATGTTCAGGACGAAAAAGTCCTTGCCGCGCAGCAGCGCAAGCACCAGCGTCGATGCACTGCTGCCCGTCAGCGATCTGTTGAGATCCTCAACGGCCGCATAGGCGGCGTCCGCAAGCACAAACGCGAGCGCATCCAGCGGCGGACCTTCGATGTCCTCCATGGTCTCCCAGCAGCGCTGCACTGCCTGCGCCGCAAGCCGGGATGCATCCGCACCGGCCGCGCCGCCGCCGACACCGTCCGCAACAAGGAAATAATTTGTCCGATCCGCGGGGAGCTTTCCGAAAACGGATTCCGGATCCTGCGGCGTCCAGAACGGCACCACCCCGCCGACTGCAAAGTTATCCTGATTTTCCGATCTGCCGCCGCGGCTTGTCGCCGCCGAGTAGAACATTGCTTCCTGTTGATTCATTCTGCGCTCCCCTTCTGCTCTATGCATCGAAATTTCCGGCATACCATGCCCAATATGGATGCCACCATTATAGCCGGTAAAATACCTTGCCGCGCAAATCTTTTAGAACGCGCCGCCTTCTAAAGAAAATGCGCATTCGCCGCGCCGAAGCAGTAACATAAGCGCAGCGGGGAAAACGGCGGCAGGAAAGTGCAGTTTCCTTCCTGCCCGGCCAAAAATCAACATATTTCGCGTGTAAAGTATAGCATCCGGCCCCGGCTTGCGCAACAAAAATCCATGCGCATCCGAACGCGCCGTTTCGGGCCCGCGCGCCCCGTCATTGCAGACAGGAAAGGAAAAACAGCATGAATGACCACGTTGCCAACATCCCGCTGGAGCACTCCAGCTATCCCGTCCGTATCTCTACGATCCAACGCTTCATTCTCGGCGAGATCAGGCGTCTGTCCGGCGTGACCGGCTATCCCGGCGATCGATTACCGGTCCATTTTCTTCCCGTCCAAAAAAAGAAAGGCGGAAAAACCATCGCGGAATTTGTCGCCGAAAAGCGCGGCGGGGTCTATGTGCCTGCCGGCTTCAACTTCTATCTCGATGAGATCACGAAGTGCTCCGCAAACCAGATCATCGACACGACGCGGCACGAATTCGCCCACTACGTCCGCCTGATGAAATACGGCCACTGCACCGAAAACAACGGCCACGACGCGCTGTGGAAGGACATTTGCCGGCATCTTTCATGCAAGCCGGAGCGGTATTTCCGGCCGCATGTGACGCAGTGCTTTTTCGGAACATACGCACAGGGGGCGGAAAACGAGGGCAGATAAAGCCGGTGCCGGAGCAGGATGCCGTAAAATGCGCGCGTCATGCCCGGTAAGGTTCAAAAAATATTTACATTTCGCCCCTTGACCTAAAGTCAGCTTCATGGAGTAAGATGCTATCATGAACAGCAAATGGAGGCAAGCGATATGAAATCTCTCATTCTTTATTATTCTTACCGCGGCAACACGCAGCGCATCGCCGAGCGCATCCACAGCGCCATCGGCGGCGACATCGCCCGCATCGACACCGTCGTACCCTACACCGGCTCATATGACGATGTGGTCGCGCAGGGCGAGCGGGAGGTCAAGCAGGGCTTCCTGCCGGAGCTCAAGGCGATGGACATCGACCTCAGCCGCTACGACACGATCGTGCTCGGCACACCCGTCTGGTGGTACACCTGCGCCCCGGCCACGCGCGCGTTCCTGACCGCGCACGACCTCAGCGGCAAGACCGTCTATCCCTTCGCCACGAACGGCGGCTGGCTCGGTCGCTCGATTCGGGATATGCGGACACTGTGCCCGGGCGCGGACGTGAAGCCCGGCCTCGACGTGCACTTCGACGACACGACGCTGCGCACGCCGGACAAGGCCATTGACCGCTGGATCGCGGCCATCCACGGCTGAGGAGGCATCGCCATGAAAAAGCTCATCCCCCTGCTGACCGGCGCAATCATGCTGCTGAGCCTCGCCGCCTGCGGCAGCAGGACCGCAGCGCCCAAGGCCACCACGGCCCCCGCCGCTGCCGGCGGCAAGACGCTCGTCGTCTATTTCTCCGCGACCGGCAGCACGAAGACCGCGGCCGAGGCCATCGCCGCCGCGACGGGCGGCGATCTGCTGGAGCTCGAACCGGCCGAGCCGTACACGAGCGCCGACCTGGACTACAACAACGCCGACAGCCGCGTCTCGCGCGAGCATGACGACGAGGCCCTGCGCGACGTGGCGCTCAAGACCACGACCGCAGATAACTGGGCCGACTATGACACCGTCTACATCGGCTACCCGATCTGGTGGGGCATCGCCGCGTGGCCGGTGGACACGTTCGTCAAGGCCAATGACTTCACCGGCAAGACGGTCATCCCCTTCTGCACCTCCGGCAGCAGCGGCATCGGCGAGAGCGGCACGCAGCTCGCGGCGCTCGCCGGCACCGGCGACTGGCAGGAAGGCCAGCGCTTCCCCTCCGCCGTCACGCAGCAGGAAGTCACCGACTGGGTCAAGACCCTCGGCAAATGACCGCGGCGGCACAAAATCGCATCCCCGGCCGACGGAAAAATCGTCGGCCGGGGATTTTTGCAAATCTTTATCTCATCTATACAAGATTTTTTGTTATTTCCTTGCATTTTCGCCTGAAATATGCTATCTTTTCTCCTAGCGGCAGTGCCGGATCTCGGGACATTTCCTGCCGGCGCTGTACCGCCGCGGATCATGCGGCCGGGAAGCTTTCAGAATCAGAAAGGATGACCCGATATGCAGCCCGAAATACGCGACGTCCTGTACCGGCTCGTTGGCGAGCACGGCTGGAACTGGGGTATGGCGCGCAATCTCATCAATCGCCAATTTGGCACCAACTACACGATCAAAGAACTGCAGCGGTTTTATCTGCGCCGTCCGCGGCCAAAACCTGACTCAGTTTTCAAATAAACGCATCATGAAAAATCCCCGGCGTCGGTATTCACCGCACGCTGGGGATTTCTTATTTCATTGTTTCACCGGGGCGAAGTCTGCCGAGACGCTCCAGGCGACGGATGATCCCCGTGCGCGTGCGCTGAAACCGCGCCTGCATCTCCTCCATGGAACAGCCTGCGTCAAACATCTGCATCAGGGCGGCTTCATCCGCCTCCGTCCACGGCTTGCCCGCATTGGGCAGCGGTGCAGACCGCTTCGGCCGGTCCGACACATACCGCAGCACGCAGTGCAGCGCACGGATGATCTCCGGCCGGTTGCAGACGCTGTCGGCCGGCAGGCACTCCCCCGTCAGTGGGTTGACGCCGTCCGCCAGCTCCGTCAGCAGCGCTTTTGCTTGCTTCAATTCCATCGTCATGCTCTAGCGCCCCCACCATTCGTAGTCTGCAGGCAACTGTCCATTGCGCTTACTCTCCGCCATCCATCTGCATTGATCGCAATCGTACTGCGCAGCAACAAACTCCAGATAGCTCTCACGAACCAGCCCAATAATAATATATATGAGCGATATATGAGCGCAAAAAACCACATATCATTTCTCCTTTCCCAAAGCCGGTTTTTCTCTGTGCTTTCATACTATCAGAGCGCCAGTCCCATAAACAGGACTGTGCAGAGAGTGTGCAACGGAGTATGAAATAGAACAAATTTTTCGATTTATTTCACACCCTGTTGCATAGCGCCCACGAAAAATTTAAAACGAAAAAATCCTGTAATCTCAAAGATTACAGGATTTTCGTGGTGGAGCAGAGCAGAGCTTATACGAACACTCTGCCGTGTTATTTTCTACTGCGTTGACTGCGGATTCTATCGGGATTTGAACCGTGTTTTTGCTTCCGGAAAAGCTGAACACTAGCCGCAGGTCATTGTCATAAACATAAACTGCGACCAGAAATGTGTCAAACAGGCGCGCCTGGTACTTCTTGTCGTGGACATCACCATCTCGGAACATCTCCAAGCCAGATATGATGTCATCACGGCTAATAGTCACAATGTCCGCTCGAGCCGCCGCGATATTGGCTTTGATGGTAGTGCGCTCGGACTCTAGCTCAACCAGCCTGCTTTTTGTGGTTTCAGTGATGATGCCCTGCTCGATGGCAGACATAATGTTCTTGATACCGTGCTCTGTTTCGGCAAGCTGGTTTTCTAGAATACCGATCTTGCTTTCCGCCTCTTTGCGTTCGTTATAGGCAATCGTGCTGTCGGCAATCCATTCGATAATATCGTCCTTCAGCGCATAGCCCTTGATGGCCTGCGCAACCTGTAGCTCGATTTCATCTCGGCGCACATTCTTCTTGTTACACGTCTTTTCTGTGCGGTGCTTCTGGCAGATATAATAGTAATGCAACTTCCCGCTCCGGCCGGTTCCGGAGATGCCAACCATGGGGCTTTTACATTTCCCACAGAAAAGTTTGCCGGTAAGCAGATAGTCTCCGTTGGCTCTATGGCGACCTTGTGGATTCTTTTTCGTAGTGATCACCTCCTGCACCTTGTAGTACAATTCATCACTCACAATTCGGGGCATGCCGCCTTCCTTTCGGATATCCCCATAAATATAAACGCCTCGATACCGCTCGTTGGAAAGAATCCTCTGGAAGCTTGACCGCCCCCAAGGGCGGCCATACGCGGTCTTGATTCCTCGAGCATTTAGACTGCTCATAATGTCCACCAGCGGCTCACCTGCGGCAACGCGGGTGAATATCTCGCGAATGACAGCAGCCCTCGGTTCATCAATAACATAGTGCAGCGTTGCGTCGCTTTTGTAGCCAAAAGGCAAATGACCATTCGTCATACAATTTTCGGCGTTGTTATATAAGCCGCGCTTTATATCCTCGGCCATGTTTTCGCTGTAAAATTGATTGACGTTCATGAGCGAGCGGGCAGCGAACCTGCCGGCAGCAGTATCGTCGAAGTCTTCCTCGACATAGAGCACACGGACACCCATTTCCTGAAGCTTTGCTTCGTTTATAAGAGCCTCCAACATGTTGCGCCCTATGCGATTGGACTTCCACGCTATCACATAGCGAAACAGCCCTTTTGCAGCGTCGCTCATCATGCGTTGAAAATCGCGGCGTTTATCAGTTCGGCCAGAGACAGCCCGGTCCGCATAAGTATCAACAATCCTGATACCGAGCTCAGACGCCAGTTCATAGCCTTTTTCAAACTGTTGCTCTACGGAAATGTCTTTCTGATTGTGGCTGCTGTACCGGCCGTAAAGGATGCCGGGTTCTTCAATTTCCAGCTTCTTTCCCCGTTTCGGCTTTGCGGGATGCTTCGGAGCTTTTTTTGGCAACAGCGCCACCTCCTTCTACAAGATGGTCTTTACTAAGATATCTCAGGAACGGATTATAGAAATAGATACAGGTTCAGTAACAGAGACAGAGACAGAGACAGCGCGCGCGCGATCGCGCGCACATGCGCATACGCACGCGAAGTATCACTATGGTATGGATACGGTATCAGATGTCGAGAAGCCGGCGCTTCTTTGCATCGAATTCCTCTTGCGTCAGAATGCCATCGTCAAGTAAGCCTTTCAGCCCGCGGATCTCCTCAACGACAGAAACAACCTTGCCCTCCGGCACTGTGGCCTTTTCTGCGCCGAAGTTTGAAATATAATCTCGGACCTGAATTGCTGTGTTTAATTCGGACTTCATAAAGAAAAAGGTCTGCTCGGCCCCAAGCGCGGCGCTGATGCCAAGGCCTAAACTGACGCCAGAACTTGCGGCCTGCGCCGTGCGGAATGTAATAGCCCCAGGGGTGATGGCTCGGGGCTCTTTCAGAGAAAAGGACTGGATTTTAGAGATGGGATAGGTGTCCTCTTTCCTATTCGCTTTGACAATCAGATTAGCCCCTTTGATGTGTAGCGTAAAGCCATTCATACACTTCAAGGTAATCGTTGGGGTGCCTGTGTTGCCCATCAAGCGGCCTCCTTTCCTACACCTTTCGGTGCCATGCTGCGCAAAAAGAATTTGTCGAAAGTGATAAAATATCTTTTTTAACAAAACTGTCCAAATTCTGCTATAATATTGATACTGCCGGTAGTTAAATCTAAAAAAGGGGCAATTTTATGAGAGAACTGCGCTGGAATAGTATGAGAGGGATTTTTCTGCGTCTTCCTCCCGAAAAGCAAAATGAGTTTATTGCTTATCTCCATTTGTTGCAAGATAGCGAAGATAGTTCAGGGCTTCTACACGCTGAGAGTCCGAAAGAGATTCAAACAACTGCATAGCTTCAAGTTCACGCTCGTCCTCGCTCCCGGTGACGAGCGTGCTTTTTTCGTTTCCCTCCAGAAGATCAACAGGCATATCGTCCGCTTGCAGGAAAAGGTCATTGAGTGTCAGCCCCATGCCCATTGCTATTTTTTTTAGCGCCGGAAGCGACGGAGTAACAGGCAACCCAGTTTTCGGATTTACATTCTTTTCGAGCATAGAAATGTAGCCATTTGACAGCCCGCACGCAGTAGCAAATTGCCGCTGGGACATACCTTTTTCATTGCGATAAGTAATCACGAGTTCTCTGAGCGTCATGGGATTATTGCCTCCGTCGAGTATGTTTGTGTTTAACATATTATACAATGCCCAGCGCGACGTGTCAACGCGAATGTGAAATTTATTGAACATTTTTTGTTCATCCCACTTGACATGGCGCGTGGCGTGGTGTACTATGAGCGTGCAATCGGTTAAACACTGCGGTGACAAAGAAAGGAGGATCCTGTATGGGCTACAAAATTAAAGAGTACCGTGAAGCACTGAAAATGACGCAGGAAGAGTTGGCTGAGAAGAGCGGCGTGAGCCGCGGAACAATCTCGGCTCTCGAAAACGGCACGAACAAAACCACCACATCTAAAACTTTGGTCAAACTTGCGCAGGCTCTTAATACCAGCGTTGACCGTATTTTTTTTACAGAGAGTGTTTAATCGGCTAAACACAAGTCGGAGAAGGAGGGACGGTTTTGCGCGAAGGTTTTGAACCCAGCGATGGCGAGCTTGTGAGCGAGATCCACATCAACACAGCAGAGATCCCGCCACATGTGCGAGATAACCTGGCCGCTGCGACACTGGATTTAATTCATGTAATATTGTGCCAGCCGGGAGGGCGCGCGGCGCTGGATGCGAAAACCGCCGCCAGAAAAGCGGCCATGGCTACGGAGTGAAAGGAGTTGATTGGAATGGCATATTACCGGACTTGCCCGTTTTGTGGGAGCAATAATGACCCCGGCGAGGCCTGTGATTGCCGCATGGGAACAAAAAAGAGCCCGCCCCCGGCGCAACGGGAACGGACTCGGGTAACTGGATACCCGTATTTAGTTTATCAGTCGGGTCAAGCTGCGTCAAGGACAAAGGAGGTGCCATCATGTCGGACAAACTGAGAGAGCTGCGGCTTGCAAAGCAGATTCCGGCAAAAGAAATGGTGGCCGTCGTGCAGGAGCTCTATCCGAAGTACGACAAGACTGTTCAGAGCAAATGTGAAAACGGCGAGGTCTACGGCGTGAGCCTGCGGCCAGATGCGATGGCAGCGCTCTACGCCCGCTTCGCACCGGAGCTGGCAACGGCGCGCAAAGCGCCCAAAAAGGATAACCGGCGCCTGACCTGTCGTATCTCAGCGAGGCTCGAAGATGCCGACTATGCAGCGTTGCAACGGCTTGTAGCGACCGAAGGCTACGCCTCCATGCAGGACCTGCTTACCAATATTGTCCGCCGCTACATCAAGGAAGCGGGTGACACGAAATGAGCTGTGACCTGCCTGACCACCCCGTGATCAGAAACATGGAGCGCACCGGCTACCCGGACGGCAAGGAGCCGACCTTCCCGATTTGC
>OLSD01000187.1_pt1 | contig 70527 bp, 52 predicted proteins | sample 1672211 | NCBI WGS metagenome assembly OLSD01 (sample SAMEA3136659, study PRJEB25190) | human gut metagenome | reverse complement strand
AGGGTAAAAAAATAAAAAAAATATTTTTTATTATATTGTTACTTTAATAGAGAGAATCCGCCATCAGAAGCTTTGGTATATTCCTATCATAGGAAGATAGCCTCAGCGCACCCTCTTCTTTATATGCACGTGGGCAGGGCTGACCGACTGGCATTTCTCACACCACATGTTATTGCTCAGCCCCGTATAGTTGGGCGAATATTGTATCTCCTCCACATACGTAGGGCTGTCATTCCTCCTGCTGTTATCTCTCGACGACCCTCCCTTGCTCGGATAGGCGGACTTCTTGCCGTTCGGATTAGTCACGATATAGCCGCCGGCATTTCCCGACACGCTATATCCATTGGTGCTTACCATCGAGGTACTGCCGTCCTTCTGTATTCGGCTGTATGACTTCACCACACCGCTGCCCTTGCAGTTCTGGCATATCTTCGAACCCAGACAGCTGCGGCACGTGTACCACAGGCCGTAGGCTGCACTGTACGTGCCTCCCATGCCCATGCAGATGGAGCAGGTCTTGTTGCCATGACACCATATACAGGGGGATTCCGAATTTACGGTCAGCGACCCGTCCTTGTTCCTCTCATACGTGTCAATACCTCCGGCGGCATTCCTCTGCGTCCACCGGTTCTTCGAAGAATTCTGTCCCGATGCGCCGACAGACGCAATGAACAGAAGGAGAAAAGAAACCAACAATGTCTTCTTCATAATGATTTGCCCAGCATGTGTCGGGCACAACTTCTATGTATACAAGATATTTACTCAAATCTTATGCAAAGATAATGCAAATCGAATGCAGAACAACAAGCTTGCTTGATTGTTATGCTGAGATGCAGCTTATCTTACACAAAGATAGCACAAGACCCCGGCAATTAAGCTTACTCAAATTGCCGAGGTGCGACCTATCTTTTTGCAAAGATAAGCAAAAAAAGTAAAATAAAGAATTACATGCCGTTTTTTTCCTTATAACTCTACCTTTTTCAGATTCCGAAATGCTCCTTAATGTCGGGCATCGCACCGTTCTGTGTGCAAACGTAGGCGCTGACCTCCACGGCGAGCTTGTGAGCTTCCTTCACAGGCCTGCCGCTGAGGATTGCAGCGCAGAATGAACCTGTGAACGAGTCGCCGGCTCCCACCGTATCCGCCACCTCCACACGGGGCGTCTCCTGATACGACACGCAGCCCGGAGTGAACACATAGCTGCCGTTCACGCCACACGTGAGCACCAGCATGTCGAGGTTGTACTTGCCGAGTATGAGCCAGCATTTGTTCTCTATGTCCAGACCCGGATAGCCGAACATCCTGCCTATCTGTATCAGTTCCTCGTCGTTAATCTTCAGTATGTTGCAGCGTTTCATCGACTCGCAGATCACATCCTTCGAATAGAAGTTCTGACGCAGGTTGATGTCGAATATCTTCAGGCAGTCCTTCGGTGTGTTGTCGAGGAACTTGTAGATTGTCTCTCGGCTTACCACATTGCGCTGTGCCAGCGAGCCCCAGCATACAGCGAGCGTGTTTTCAGCCACAGCCTTCACTTCGTCGGTGAAGGGGATATTGTCCCAAGCCACATTCTCCTTTATGTCGTATGTCGGAATGCCCTCATCATCAAGCTCCACCTGTACGGTACCTGTTGGATAAGGCACGCGTGGCATTACATAGTTGAGTCCCTTTCCTTCCAACTGCTCTATAGTCTCTTCTGCAAGTTTGTCCTCGCCGAGAGCGCTCACAGCAATGGAGTTGAGGCCAAACTGTCCGGCATGATAAGCGAAGTTTGCCGGTGCACCACCAAGTTTCTTTCCATCAGGCAAGACGTCCCAAAGAGCCTCGCCAAGTCCTACTACATATTTATCTTTCATAGTCGTATATCTGAGTTTATTTATATCGTGTATCTGAATTCCCTATTATTATAACGGTTTCTCGTACAAGTTATTGTTTCACCTTATTTATATATGTGAACAGATAAACCACTCCGGCTGCCATTACAGCCACAGCACCAACCTGGCCGACGGCATCACTGGCGAATCCCATCAGGAGAGGGAACACCGTACCTCCGAAGAGACCCATAACCATCAGTCCGCTCACCTCGTTCTTATGCTCAGGCACCGAGATGAGAGCCTGCGAGAAGACGATGGAAAAGATGTTGGAGTTGCCGTATCCCACAAGAGCTATTGCTGCATAAAGAATGACTTTGCTTGTTCCAACGAACATTCCAGCCATACTCAGCGCCATCATCACCACGCTGATGATGAAGAATGTGCGCGCCTTCATCACACGGAGGAAGAACGAACCGGTCAGACATCCCAAGGTTCGGAAGATGAAATAGAGGGATGTGGCGAAGGCAGCCTCGTTGAGAGACCATCCGAGACGCTCGATGAGAATCTTCGGAGCTGTGGTGTTTGTGCCTACGTCGATGCCCACATGACACATGATACCGATGAAGGAAAGCAGCACGATAGGTCTGCCGAGCAACCGCACACTGTCCATTATGCCGGTAGCCTTACCCTCGTTGTGCTCTTCCGGAATGGATGTGACGCAAAGGGCAGCGGCAGCCACCATACCTATTATCATATATATGGGGAAGAGTATCCTCCATCCGAAGCCGAAGCTCGGTATTGTAGCCATGGCTCCCCACATGGCTATGTATGGAGCAAGGAACGAGGCTATCGCCTTGACGAACTGTCCGAATGTCAATGTGGAGGCGAGGTTGCCCTTTATCACCACCGACACGAGCGGATTGAGCGATGTCTGCATCAGCGTGTTGCCGATACCGAGCAGCGAGAACGACACGAGCATCAGCGTGAAGCTTTCGCCGAAGAGCGGCAGGAGGAGCGACACCGTGGTCACGGCGAGCGAGAGCAACACGGTGTTCTTCTTGCCAATCTTGTTCATAAGCATGCCCGTGGGCACACTGAACAGGAGAAACCAGAAGAAGACGAGCGACGGGAACATGTTTGCCGTAGCGTCATTCAGGTTGAGGTCTTCTTTCACGTAGTTGGAGGCGATGCCTACCATATCTACGAATCCCATGGCGAAGAAACAGAGCATCACCGGGATGAGGGTAAGTTTAGCAGATTTACTCATTATATTCTGTTTTATATAAGTTCATTATTTCAGTTTATATACCGCATATTTCTTTGTCTTGCCCTTTATCGTTACCTTGTCGTAAGGTCTTGTAGGGAACACAAGGTTTGTCATAGCCATCTTTCCGTCGTTGTCGAACACCTCAATACTGCTCTTGTCGATGAATATGCGCAGCTTGTTCATCTTGCCATATACCGGGGCTGTAGTTATGGCAGCAAAGTCGCTGCTGAAATCGGTCTTTCCGCTTAGTGTGCGGTCCATCGAGAATGTTTCGTCCTTTGCCTTATATGTCATGACCACCTTCTCGCCCTTGCTGTTGCTCAGCGTAATCGTGGCATCACCCTTCAGATTCACCACCATTTCGCAAGCTTCGCTCAAAGACTTTGATGGCTTTTTACTTCGTGCAGCAGTAATCTCTTCTGATGGAGTAACGCTGCAATAAGTGTTGCCTTTATATTCGAAGAGTCCCAAGTCGCGAGGAATGGAGTTGGCAGAACGATACTGCATCGTAGGCACCTGATTGGCATACTGCCAGTTGCTCATCCATGCCAAAGCCACGTGTCTGCCGTTGGGAGCATTGTCGAAAGTAACGGTGGCATAGTGGTCTTTACCATAGTCCATCCATTTTGTCACTTCCGGTTTCGATTCGCAAGTAAATTTATGTCCGTCGAAGTCACCAACAAAATATTGTGTTGCCGAACCTCCGGAAGGACCTCCAGGATTGATGTTGCACACAAGCATCCATTTCTCTTTGTCTGTGCCACGTACTTTCATCTTCATCAAATCCGGGCATTCCCATACACCGCCATGACTGCCGTATTCGGTTCCGAACGAGCTTTCAAACTTCCAGTCTTTCAGGTTGTCAGACGAGTAGATGTTCATCTGCTGTCCGGCAGCGAGAATCATGTTCCATTTCTTGATATCCTCGTTCCAGAACATGTGAGGATCGCGGAAGTCGGGCACGTTGCTCGTTATTATCGGATTGCCGTCATATTTTGTGAAAGTCTTTCCGTTGTCGGTGCTGTAAGCCATGCTCTGCGTCTGATTCTCACCGGCTGATGTGTAGAGAGCCACGATGGCGTTTTCTCCAAATCCGGCAGTGTTGTTCTTGTCTACCACTGACGAGCCGCTGAAAATTGAACCCCAAGCATCGGGCTGTATTGGGTCGCCTTGGAACGTCCAATGGATGAGGTCGGTTGATGTGGAGTGGCCCCATGTCATGTTCTCCCACTGCGAACCATAAGGGTTATGCTGGAAGTAGAGATGCCATACACCGTCCTTGAAGAACATTCCGTTCGGGTCGTTCATCCATCCGTAAGCTGGGGTGTGATGGTAGAGCGGACGATATTGTTCGCGGTTTGTCGTGTCAAAGCTCTCTGCAGTCTTAATATTCTTCCAGCAAGTGAAAGTGGAAATGCCACCATCGTTGCGGTAGTTGCCGTTCACGTGAATATCAAGAGCTAACGTCTTTTCCTCATTGAATTCATCCAGATAAAACGGAACATAATAATCCACCTTGTTCATTGCCAGTCGTACATTGAGCGACTTCATCTGTTTGTTGCCGGCAATAACCTTTATGTTGCTCATCTCTGCACTCTCCTGCACTGGCAGCAACAGGCATTTGTCCTTCTGCTGTATACGGTACAGACAATGGTTGTTGCTCAGAAACTGTGTTTCCTGTGCGCATGCTGTGCCTATTGATGCCAGAGCAATCAGAACTGATAATATATTTCTTTTCATATCTTTGTATTCTTAAATTTAAATGTTATCCTGAATCAATCCAATCACCTTTTCTGACTAAAGTTTACCTGTTAATAATCCACAATCTTTTTTTGACTAACCTAACTTATAACAAAATTCAACATCTTTATTTTGCATCGTCGTATCCTTTGTTCTGCTTATACAAGCCAGGGATATAATACAACTGGTTGTATGGCACAGGGAAGAACTCGTTCTTGCCGGCTGTGAAGTGGGCATCCCTCAGATATTCGGCGTAAGTCTGATTTACTGTATTACCATCCTTGTCGGTAAATGTGTATACATCCTTCTGCTCAGTCTTGAAGTAATTATTCAGCGTAGTTGAAGCTATTCCCCAACGGCGCAAGTCGAAGAATCTTCCGTTTTCCATTGCCAACTCAAGACGACGCTCCCAGCGCAGGCATTTCCGTGCAGTTTCTTTATTCTGGAAATAAGACTCAGGATAGAGAGCAATGTCACACTGGTCTTTGGCATATTCAATGTGTTTGTCTATAGAATTCTTTGCTCTCTGTCTGATGTCGTTAATTATGATGCGTGCTTCTCCAAGACGGTCAAGTTCTATAAGAGCTTCGGCTCGCATAAGCATTACATCGGTGTATCTCAAAACGTAGTCGTTCATTGCGAAAGCCTGCCATGAGCCGTTATATGTTTCACCTTTAGAGCGTTGTGGCACTTCTTTCATTGAAGTGTAATAACCATAGACGTTAGGAGTGCGGGAATTGTCTGTTGTCAGAGTGTATTCCTTTTCGTATTTATAAGGGAAGGTAGGCATGCCGACGGTGTGGAACAAACGCGGATCCCATTTCTGGCCAGTGACCTTGCCGTTTACCGGGTAGTCGATACTATTGTTGTAGTCATCAAACTCAGGCAGTCCGTTGCGTGTCTTGAAGGCATTCACCAAGTCCTGTGATGGTTTGTGAACATCCCATCCGCAAGACCAGATACTCCAGCAGCCGTTCAACATGTTCGACCAGTTGGCACGACCGTATTTTGTATGGTCTTCGCTATAATCAGAGGTTTGCACGGCGAATACAGACTCCTTACTGTTCTTGTATTCAGGCAGGAAGATATCGCCGTAGTCTTCCAGATATCCATAATTGGAATTCTTTACCTCGTCGGTATAGTCTACAACCTTCTGCATGTATTGCCTGTTGATATGGTCAACGCCATCGGTTGCCTCGTATCCGTCGCCCCAAGCCAATGTTAGATAACATTTTGCCAAATATCCGGCAGCGGCAATCTTGTTGGCACGTCCACCATCAGCCTGTTTCTCCGGGAGGACGTCGTGTGCGAACTGGAAGTCGGCTATAATCTTCTGGAACAGTTCCTCGTATGTAAACTGAGTGTTAGAAGTCTTCTCCGTAGCATTGTCGGCATATACCTTTTCGTCAATCCATGGAATCTGGCGGTACATGGTAATCAGCTTGAAATAGAAATGTGCGCGGAGGAATCTGACCTCAGCTTCGCGCTGTTTCGTCGTTTCAGCTCCAAGGGTCTTTTCGCCGTTCTGTTCAAGAGAGACCAACGCACGGTTGCAACGAGATACGGCACAGTAAAGGCGATACCAAAGTTCATCGAGTTCCCCTTTTGTAGAAGTCAGAGTCTTCCATATTTCCACATCGTGGTAACCAGTGTCACCGGTTCCCCAGCCACCTTTCAGACAGTCGTCTGATGCCAGGTCGCCATAAGGCCAGAGATTGAACGGATAGGTGTACCAGCAGTCACCAAGCATGGCATATGCGCTGTTCACCATCTTTTCCGGCTCATTGAAGGCCTTTTCTTCGCCTACCACAGCTGTCGGATTATAGTCCAGAAAGTCATCACAACTTGCGAATGTTCCTGCAAGTGCTGCTGCAAGCACTATTGTATATATCTTTTTCATAATGAAAATTCGTTTAATCGTTATACCTTTTATTTCTTAATGATTATTCTGCCAATTGTTTTAGAAACCTACTTGGAGTCCAAACGACAATGATGTTGCCAATGGATAATTCCAGTCAGGATTCTCAGGATCTGAGCATGTCAGACTCTTGCTCTTTATGGTCAGCAGATTTTGTCCTGAAACATATAATCGTACACTTGACATCTTGACTTTTGACAAGATATCCTTAGGTATATTGTATCCGAACTGTAAGGTACGAAGTTTTAGGTAAGAACCATTCTCCACGAAGTAAGAAGATGCTCTGCCCTCATCGGCTGTGTTCATTGTGCTCAGGCGAGGAATCGACGAACTTGTATTGTTTGTGTTCCATGCGTTCAGCAGTCGTGTTCCCTTGTTTGAGCCCGGGTCGTTAACAGCCCAGAAATCGGTCTGGAACTTCTGGTTGTTGTAGACGTCCTGATCGTAAACGCCCTGCCAGAACATGCTGAAATCAAATCCCTTGTAGTTGAGAGCAATGTTCAGTCCGTAAGAGAATGCTGGTACTGGATCATAAATCCAAGTCTGGTCGTCGGCATTAATGCTGCCACTGTGATCCAAATCCTTGTATTTCAGTCCACCGACACGTGCGTTTGGCTGTCCCGACTTGTCAACTTCCTCTTGATTCTGGAATATTCCGTCAGCTACATATCCAACGATAGAACCGTATGACTTGCCGCTCTGTACGAGATTTTCTGTTGTAGTATGAGTATAAGCACCCGTTGTAGATGAAGGCAGATAAGTTACTTTGTTGCGGAAGAAATCCAAATTGCCGTTAACATCGATGCCGAGTCCGTTAGCCAATGTGGTGCGGTAGCCCAAGCTGAACTCCATACCCCAGTTGCGCAGCGACGGCCCGTTTTTCCAAGTGTTGCCACCCTCGCCCGTTGCACCGAGGTATGCAGGATTAATCAGCATGTCCTTCACATTCTTGATATAAGCATCGACAGTTCCGTAGAAACTGTTGTTGAACATCGTGAAGTCAACACCAACATTGTATTGTGTTGCCGATTCCCACTTCAAATTAGGGTTTGCAAGTTGTGTGGCGCGGTAACCTGAAGGGAAAGTGCCGGAACCTTGCAAGAACAGGTCGTAGGCTGTAGATGTAACGCGGTCCAATCCGTAGTCAGCGACATAAAGTCCAAACTGTGCGTTGTTGTCGATTGCCTGATTACCTGTCTGTCCCCATGACAGACGCAGCTTTGCATCATCAAGCCATTTCTCTTTCAACAGATTAGAGAATCGGAAGCCGAGAGATGCTGCAGGGAATGTACCCCAGCGGTGAGCCTTGCCGAAGCGTGAAGAACCATCGTGGCGGATTGTGAAGGAGGCAAGCAGAAGGTCGTCCCAGTTGTAGTTCACTTTTCCGAAGAATGATGCCAGACGATAACCAACCTTAGCACCGCTATTGGTCATAGTTCCAGTTGCAGCATTTGGCCACATATAGTTCTTGTTTTCCAAGGCATATCCTTCAGAGTAAGCAGAGAAATCAATAACAGACTGTTTAGACATTTCGCTGCCGACGAGGATGTCAAAACTGTGCTTGCCTATTTTATTTACATACTGTGCAGTGTTAGACCATGTCCAGTTAGTTTCGTTAATGTTGTTCAATGTTGTTTTGGCAATATCATTCCTTACGATGTCAGACTGGAACGTGTTTGTCATCGTATTGATGAATGATGTCTTGAAATCCAGACCAAAGTTTGAGCGGAGTGTCAAACCTTTTATAGGTTTCAATTCAACAAATGCATTTCCGAATATGCGCCAGTAGTCGAGATTATTGTTACGGTTGTCGTATTGCTCGCGGCAAGGGTTCTGGCGGTCGGACATGCTGCCAACAGGACCTGCGAAAACCTTACTGTTCTCCTCGTATACAGGAACGATAGAAGGCATCTTCAACGCATTCTCCATAGGGTGGCAGTCTACTTGCGATGTGTAAGTAAGAGTGAGATTCTCGCCAACAGTAAGCATCTTGTTCAGATTCCACGACGTGTTAAGTCTTGCCGAGATATTCTGGAAATCGGTATATTTCAACACACCCTCATTGTTCTTGTATCCTAAAGAGAACATTGCGCTGTGCTTGTCGTTGGCATGCGATACCGATAAATCGTAATTCTGCATGAATCCGGTGCGTGAGATAGCGTCCAGCCAGTCGGTGTCGGAGAATCGCATTGTCTTCTTGGCATTGATATATCCGTCGTACCTTCCGTTTATCGTATAGTTCTGATATTGGTTTGTTGCCGGATTCCAAACTGTGATAGGAGTACCGTTCTGTGCATTCAAGTCAATGCCATAGTTTGCTGCATAGGCAACAGGGTCGAGACCGTCGTTGAGAGCTGCCTGTGCCATGGCTGTAGCATATTCGCCGGAATTGAGGAGTTTCATTTTCGACTGACTTGAATAGAACTGTGCAGTAAGATTAGCCGAGAAATCTATGGCAACTTTGTTACCCTTCTTTCCCTTCTTCGTCGTTATGATGATAACACCGTTTGAAGCTCTTGAACCATAGATAGAAGCCGAGGCTGCATCTTTCAGCACCTGCATACTCTCTATGTCATTAGTGTTGAGAGTGTTCAGTGCCATGTTTGTTGGTACACCGTCTATAATATAAAGAGGATCTTGTGAAGAGTTGAAAGAACCGATACCACGGATACGTACCTTACCGGTACCAATAGGAGAACCGTCGGTTGTAACGGTCATTCCGGCAACTCGACCTTGCAAGGCACGCATCGGGTCTGTGTCAGAAGTTGATTTCAGATTCTTTGTAGAAACGACAGATACAGAACCCGTCAAGTCGGCTTTCTTTTGGGTTGTATAGCCCGTTACGACAACTTCGTTCAGATTGTTGGCAAGTTCAGCCAATTTTATTTTCATGTTTGGCTGTACTTTAACTTCCATTGTCTTGTAGCCAACATAAGATATGACAAGTGTCGCTCCCTGGTCGGCATCAAGCATGAAGTTACCGTCAAAGTCGGTCACTGTTCCCGTCTTTGTTCCTTTTTCCATTATGGTTGCTCCGATTACTGTTTCACCAGTTTCGTCTGTAACCACACCGCTCACTTTAATTTTCTGTGCGTTGGCAGTAATGCTCGCAGCCAGAAGTGAGAAGCTAATCAATACTTTTGATAGATTGCTCATAAGTTTAAATGGTTTTGTTAGTTGTTTGACTTTTCTGGCGCAAAGTTACGTAATGTGTTGATAACCATCAAGAACGGATGATTCACAAACAGAAACGAATCGTTCGTTGCATCATTTGTTGCATGCTTTGAACGATTCGTTGCAGTTATGCCACCCCGAAGAGAAGCGGTAAATATCATCAAGGATTCAGCCGCCCATGTTTCATCGGCAGCATAACGGCTGTCTGTCCCATTTCCCACTATAGTGAAAAGACATTCCCACTATAGTGAAAAGTGCGTTCCACTATAGTGAAAAGACCGTTCCACTATAGTGAGACGAATGGAGAAGCGGTGTTTTACGGTTTATTTCTCCACGTCTCCCGGATTCATTCCGTATTCTTCCTTGAAGCGCTTGGTGAAGTATGAGGGGGTGGTAAAACCTACGTCGTATGCCACTTCCGATATATTCTTTTCAGTGGTTTCGAGCAGCTGTTTTGCCTTGGCGAGACGTGCCTTCCGAAGCAGGTCTACCACGGAATATCCGGTCAGCGCCTTCACCTTGCGGTAGAGCTGCACGCGGCTCAGCCCCATCTCCTCACCGAGGTCCTCCACCGAGTAGTCGGCGTCGGGGATATGCTTCTTAATCGCCTTGCGGAGCTGGGCCATGAATGTGCGGTCTTTCTCGCCCAAGGCTTCCTGCTCCTGTTCTTCGAGCGACGAACCGGAGAATATCCTGCGCAGCTGCAGGCGGTTCTTGAGCAGATTGTCGATGCGCGCCACAAGGGTTTCGGCGGTGAAGGGCTTTGTTATGTAGGAGTCTGCCCCCTTGTTGTATCCCTCGATGCGCTGTTCTTCGAGCGACTTTGCGGTGAGGAGTATCACCGGGATGTGGCATGTCGTCATGTCCTCCTTCATGCGGCTGCAGAATTCCATTCCGTCCATAACGGGCATCATCACGTCGCTGACCACGAGCTGCGGCACGGTCTTGCGCGCTATCTTCAGTCCTTCCTCTCCGTTCTGCGCCTCTATCACCTTGTATTTCGCATGCAGGATACCCTTCAGATAGGTCCGCATGCCCTCGTTGTCGTCGATGACGAGGATGAGCGGACGGTTGCTGTCATAGTCTTCCGTTCCGGTAATCGATGCCAGGTTCTGCTCGGCGATGATGTCCTTCACGGAATAGTCGTCGGCCAGTACCGGTCCGGTCATTGCCTCGGTCTGTCTGTCGGCGGCGGAATCATACCCCGGTTGGCTTTCCGGTATGCTGAAGCTGAAGCGGCTGCCCCTGCCCTGTTCGCTCTCCACCTGCACCTCTCCATGGTGCAGGTCCACGTATGCCTTCACTATGGCGAGTCCGATACCGGTTCCGCCCACGGAGTCCTTGGCCTGGTAGAAGCGTTCGAAGATGTGCTGCCTGTCGGCGGCAGACATTCCCTTGCCTGTATCTTCCACGGATATCGTGTATCTGCCTTGGGCATGCTCCAACGTGGTGGTGACAGTGCCTTTGGGCGGTGTGTATTTCAGGGCATTGGTCATAAGATTGAAGTAGATATGGGCCACCTTCTCCTTGTCGGCGATTGCCATGCCGTCGCTTTCTTCCCTTATTGACACCTTCAGACTGATGTCTTTCCTTTCGGCCACCATCATGAAATCATTGCTCCATGTGCGCAGCTCTGCTGCAAGGTTGAAGCGGTTGAGCGTGAGCGTTGCCTTTTCGTTCTGAATCTTCCTGAACTCAAGTATTTCGCCCACCATCTGCTTCAGGATGCCCACGTTGCGGCGTATCATCTCCACGAGCTTGCGCGGCTCGCTGCCGATGTCGTGGCTCTCGGCAAGCAGGTCGGCAGGACCGGAAATCAGCGTCAGCGGAGTGCGCAGCTCATGGGAGATGTTCGTGAAGAAGCGCAGCTGGTTCTGCGTCATGCGCTCCATGTCTTCCGTCATCTCCTTCTGTTTCTGCATGCTGTACTTGAGCTGTCTGTTGTATCGGGTCTTTGCCATGTATGCCTTCAGGGCAAGCATACATGCGATGATGAGCAGCACCACGAGGAAGAGCAGCATGAAGAGATAGCTGCGCTGCGTGTCGAAGGCGTTGGTGGTGGTTTCCACCTTTTTCCTCAACGATAGCAGATTGTCGCCCTGCCGCTCCAGTTCCTCATCCTGCATGAGCAGCACATTGGCATTGTCGGCTGTGACGAGGGCTGAGGAGAGGAGGTTCTCCTTCTTGTATTTCCTTTTCTCCAGGATGTTCATAGCAAGCTCCATCACATTGTCGCCACGTGTGGGGTAGATGTATGATGCCAGCAGCTCCCCGTCTCTGACGAGCCGCATTCCGCCCCCCTCCTTGGATATGGCGTCAATACCAATGAAGTGTATCTTGGAGAGGTCCAGTCCGTGCTTCATTGCAGCCTTTCTCGCTCCCATTGCCATACGGTCGTTGTGGGCGAATACCGTGTTGAATTGCGGATGCGCCACTGACAGCATAGAGTCCATCTGCCTGTAGGCCGTCTGTTCCGTCCAGTCGGCCTCGATATGCTCCACAATATCCATGTCAGCATGCTTGGCAACCTCCTGGTCGAATCCGCTCCTGCGGTCAACTGCGGGGGACGAGGAGGACAGGCCGCATATTTCGACAATCCGCTCTGCGCCATCTACCGAAGACGACAGATAGTGGGCTATATTGCGCCCCATCTCCTCATTGTCCGCCCCGATATATGCCGTGTATTTGTCGGAGTGGGTACGTCGGTCGAACACGATTACCGGTATTCCCTTGTCATAGGCCCTGTCCACAGCCTGGGTCACCTTCATCTGCCCCGGCGCCACAATGAGCAGGTCCACACCCATTTTCACGAAGCTGTCAATCTGCTGGGTCTGCAGTTCGGCATCATCGTTTGCCGAAGATATCTTCAGCTCCACATTGTTGTTGGAGAAGGCGGCGATGCGCAGTTCGTCGTTGAGTTTCTTGCGCCATACGTCTTCGCTGCATTGCGAAACGCCTATGACGAATTTCGGTTCCCTCCTGCCGCAAGAGAAGAGTACTGCCGACAACAATAAGCTGATGACACATGCCTGTATGCTATTCTTCATAAAAACACATGATTGATAAGGTTCTATAAATGATGTCATTAATGCAAAGATAATGCAAATCGAAGGCAGAACAACAAGCTTGCTTGATTGTTATGCTGAGATGCAGCTTATCTTATGTAAAGATAATGCAAAGATAATGTTTTTTGTTTTTTTATCTTTACTTTTCCGTCATAAATCCGTTTCCGGTGATGATAAATAGCATCTGCGTTTTGCTACAAACCTTTTTATTAGTACTTTTGTACGGAATTCAAAACAATATATTAATGACACAAGGAAAGAAACTGAAGAGTATCAAGACTGGAATATATGCTGCCATCGCAATCATCGTGATTGCGGCTGGCGCCCTGTATGGAGCCAGCAGCTATATGCTTGACTATTCGCTCGGCTATCCGAAAGAGGAACGCATGACGGCGGAACACTGGAAGGAAAGAACCCGAAACGAATGTCCGTGGACGGCGGCATGGATGGACTCCATATACGGAAACCATTGCGTGAAGGACACGTTCCTCACGATGCCCTCCGGCTACAGGGCGCACGCCATATACCTGTATGCGCCGAGAGCTACAGTCAACACTGCCGTAGTGGTGCATGGCTACAAGGTGCGTGCCGAGGGGATGCTGCATATCGCATATATGTATAACCACGACCTGGGCTACAACGTGCTCCTGCCCGACCTCTACGGACACGGGCTGAGCGAAGGCGACCATATACAGATGGGGTGGTTGGACAGATGGGACGTGATAAGATGGGCGGAAGTGGCGAACGACATCTTCAGACCTTCACGCTCTTCATCCACACGCCAGGTTATCCACGGAATATCGATGGGCGCAGCCACCACGATGGCCGTGTCGGGTGAGAAGACCCCGGATTATGTGGAGCGCTTTGTGGAGGACTGCGGCTATACGAGCGTATGGGATGAGTTTGCCGGACAGCTGAAGGAGGAGTTCGGTCTGCCGTCGTTCCCGCTGATGAACACCACTTCCTGGCTTTGCCAACAGAGATACGGATGGTCGTTCTCCGAAGCACGACAGATAGAACAGGTGAAGAAGAGCACGAAACCGATGCTCTTCATCCATGGCGACAAGGATGCCTTTGTGCCTTACGCCATGCTCCGTCCTTTATTCGACGCAAAGACAAAGGGCAGAAAGGCAATCTTCATAGCCAAGGGCTCTGTACACGCCATGGCATATCGTGACCATCACAAGGAGTATACGGCAAGGGTGAAGGCGTTTCTGAATGCTGCCGAATAATCCCCAAACGACCTAATGACCGATTGGGGATAAAATAAATCCGGCCTCTGAATTACAACAGAGGTCGGAGATTATAGTTGGAACCGGAGGCTACAGCTGGAGTCAGAGACTTCAGCTGGTGTCATTTCTTCTTTATCTCATAGCCTATCTTCTTGAAAGCCGCAACGAAGTCGTTATAATTGGCTTTCTTGGAATCGTAGACGATGGTCACCTTCTGTTCATCCACCGAGGTGATGATTTTCTTTGTACCCTTGACAAAGCGGATGTTGCTCTTGATTTTCTTCTCACAGTTCTGACAATGCATCTGTGGTTGTGTTGTTACTACTAATGTGTCTGCAGATGTCTTGGCAAAAGCATTGCCGGCAGCTACAAGCATAAATGCTGCTAAAAGATTCTTCTTCATATCTTTTTTTGTTTAATGATTTATCTGTTGATGAGTTAACGGGTTGACAAGGACGTCTGCTCGTCTACAACTTCTCCAATTTGAATCTTACTCCGATGTAAGCCATTGCTCCTGTGACGGGTCCCCATACCTGTGTGGCATCAAAGGCTGCACTCCATGGATGATGGGAGTGAAGGATGGGATTGTCTATCTTATAGTTGGTGAGATTCTCACCGCCTAAGTATATGCTGAACCTGTGGAACTCGCGCGTCACCTGTGCCTGCAACTGGAAATAGGCAGAATAGCGACTCTGGTCGTAAAGCTCACCACCGCCATTCAGCTGACCCGTCACGTCGAACTGCCACAGTTCGAGCGGCGTCTTGTACGAAAGGGTTAGCAATCCCTTATAGCGCGAAGTGAGAGGCTTCAGGCGAAGCACTCCGTCGTAGGTACACTTTACGTCGTTGAAACGGAAAGCGGCAGTGGCTGTCATCCCGCTAAGCAATGGATATGTGGCATCCACCTGGAACGTATGGCTATAGCTCTTGCCGTCAAGATTCTCAAACGATAAGGTGTGTTCGCCTCTGGCTCCGTCGAAGTTCATTATCATCTGATGCTTGAAGTCGGTGTAGTAATACTCCGCATTCAGCTCGAGGTTCTTGCCGAAGAGCGGAATGTTCATACCGACGGAAGCTCCCATATTCCATGTCTCCTCCTGCTTCAGGTCGGAATCGATGATAATCTCTCTGCCGCTTGCCAATAACGTTACGTTCTCTGCCAAGGCATGCGGTGTGCGATAGCCCTTGCCGATGGATGTACGTAGCGTGACAATGTCGGACGGGGAATACTTGATGTGCAGCCGGGGAGTGACGAAGCCACCGTAAAGGCTTGAATGATCCCAACGCAAGCCCGGCATGACCGTAAGCTTTTCGCCCAGCTTGTATGTGTATTGGGCATAGAGACCTGGGATCGTTTCCTTCGTCGTTTTGCGTCCTGCATCAGGCATTGCGCCCAATGGATTGAAGCGCTCATCATAATAATCGTGGTTAAGCGATGCGCCGACACTGATATTGTTATGCTCATTGATATCCGTTTCAAACATCAGTTGTGCATAGCCGTTCTTCTGAGTTACATCATATCGGGTCATACCGAAGATGTTGTCTGCATCGTGCCATGAGCCATGCATCATCAAGGCTACCGATGTGTTATGGTCGCTGTTCAGTGTGAAGCCGTTTTTCCATTGCATCTCATAGCGGTTGGTCTTGACCGAGGTTGTGTAGAGCTGTTCCGCAGCATCCGCAGCTGCATGCTTCCGGCTCTGTCCGCCATTACGATCGTCATGCAGGGCGCGCACCATCAGTTGGCTTATCCACCGCGGCGACACATACGCCCATCTGTGCATTATATTGTATTGTCGCAACTTGGGCATATCCATAAATCCGTCGTCATTGCCGTCGTGGTCCGTCTGACGGTTCTCGAAATGGAGGAGGGTTGCCGTAGAAAGGCGGTCGGTAAGATGTATGCTTCCGTCCAAGTTGACTTCTGTCTTCAATTCATTGTCCAGATAGGCGTTTGCCCTTACTCCGTCAGTGCCTTGCGGTTTGAGGAACTCTATGTTTATCTGTCCCGTAGTGCTCTCATATCCGTTTTTCACACTTGATGCTCCCTTGCTCACCTGTATCGACTGCATCCAGGGGCCCGGCACGTAACCGAGACTATAAGGCAAGGATGCTCCACGCAGGTTGGGAATGTTTTCGGTGAGCATCTGCACATAAGTACCGCTCAGTCCGAGCAGCTTTATCTGCTTTGCTCCAGTGGCGGCATCGCTGTAGCTCACGTCGACAGAAGGATTGGTGGTGAACGATTCTCCCAGGTTGCAGCAAGCAGCCCGTATCAGTTGTCCTTGTCCGATAATATCCGTATTGTCTATCCTGAATTTCGATTTAATACCTTTTGTGGCTTTCACTTCCACATTCTTCAGTTCATGTGCTCCGGCTATGCTGTCCGTCTGCGCCATCATCTGCTGCGATACGGACAGGCATCCCAAAACGCCCAAAATTGTTCTTCTCATATAAATATCAAGTTCTTTTGTTGTACGTCCTTTTCCTTACAATTCATCCAAAGAGACCCTGCCGTGCTGTTCAAGCGCACGGAATTCCTTGGGTGTCATACCCGTGACCTGCTTGAATTGTGAAGACAGATGCGCAGGCGAACTGTATCCAAGAGTGTAGGCTATCTCACTTGTGGAAAGCTGGCTGTAGCACAGCAGTTCCTTGGCATATTCTATGCGGTGGGTTATGGCAAAGCGCTCTATTGTGATGCCCCGCACTTCGGAGAAGAGCTTGCTCAAGGCACTGTAGTCCTTATTGAGATTATGAGAGAGGTAATCAGACATCTTTGGACGTTCCTGATTCATCCGCACCCATTTTAGTACAGCAATGCGTATCTGTTCCACTAACTGCGAACGCGGATCGTCGAGCAATTCAAACCCCATATTCTGCAATCTCCTTGCTATGGCAATGCGCTGTCCGTCAGTAAGCTCTCCCTCAGTCTCGGCATCACCCAAGGCAACAGACTTCACCTTTACACCTTCTGCCTCAAGTATATCCTTAACCGCTATAATGCAGCGTGGGCAAACCATGTTTTTAATCAACAGTTTCATCGGTGTATGATATTCTCCTTATTTTGATTTGTGGTGCAAAGATATAGAGTTTCACTTGATTATTTATATAAAATTATGGATAAAGCTTACAGTTCATTTGTGTGTGCCGACCTTTTAACGAGAATGAAAAAAATACCGCATACCTACAGACTGTCTATCTCATCAACAGACAAGCCTGTGACCTGAGAAATCGTTTCAACGGGTACAGACAAGTCTTTCATCTTCTTCGCATTTTGTCTGCGCTCTTCAAGACGTCCTTCTTCTCGTCCTTCTTCTCGTCCTTCTGCACGACCTTCTGCACGACCTTCTTCTCGTCCTTCTGCACGACCTTCAAGTCTTCCCTCCTCTCGTTCCGTATATATATTGTCGCGGAGTATTACGATATTGTCGAGATGCTTGTAATAGGCAGAACGTTCCGACTTGTCCATGCGGTCTATCGTAAGCTGTTCCTTTACTTCCTCCATACCTGGTGCCTTTGCACCCTTGGGCACATCTCCCGTATTCAGATAGTATGCCCATTCCTCAATGGAGTTCTTCGCCACACGGTTGAAGTCGTTCACCTTCATTATATAATACTCGGGATAAAGGTCGCTTACTACATCAACGTTGAATTTCTGCTTCTGGAACGGACTCAGTTCAAGCAAGTCTCCATTGTGTATGCCACGGAACTCTGTCTTGCCGTGATAAACAATGTCCGATCCCTTGCCCAAAGAGAAATACACGATGTTCACACTGTACACCTTACGCACGTTCTCGTATCCTTCACCTTTCTTGATATATTCCGTAACAAGTTTCGACGTACCGAACAGCATACGCTGGAAGTAAGCATATTCCGTATTGTTCTGCACCTCAATCAAGAACAGTTCACCCTTGTCGTTCTCTGCAAGCATATCCACTCGGTTATACTTGTCAGACTCATCATCCTGATTGCTTTCACTCTCAAGCATCCGCTTGATCTTGATCTTCATGCCAAGCAAAGTAGTAAGCAAACCCTCAAGGATTCCGAAGTTTGCTTTTTGTCTGAGCAGTCGTTTCATCGCCCAGTCAAACCGTATGTATTTGTTCTCGTCCATAATAGTCTGATGCTTATTTGATGGCAAATATAAGCATTTCCCTTTTCATTTCCTTAAAAAAACAATACTTTTTTGGAATTGAATCCACAAAAAGCCATACTTTTAAGGGATACAATCCGCAAAAGTATGGCTTTTTATGGATTTTAATCTACGACGAATATAAAAAAGTGGTCTTTCCGTCAGATGCATAGACAGGAGACAATAACCTTATTTACATTAAGGCAAGTCTTTCACTGATTCTTTCACTGTAAACATCTGTAAATAGCGGTACCAGAAAAAGTGCAGCACCCTTGCACCAAAGGTGCAGCATAGCTATACAGCCGGTAAAGCGCTGCTTTTTAGCGCCCTGTCCATTGAATCTGACGCCCATCCATAGAAATCCGACAAGCAGTATGCTTTCCTACCCTCACACTTACCCTCACCACTGAAACCCCGATAAACAGGGCGTTTCAGCCGAAAAGTGAGGGTGTGAGGGTAAAAAAACAAAAAAACTTTTTTTCTATTTCTGAAATAAAAAAATCATTTGGGTACGCCGACTTTTGTAACTTCTTCTTTTTGGAAGATGGCGGATTAAAGAAGTGCCACAAGATACTCTAATAAATAATGAAAAAACAGCTGTTTTTAACAACCTTGTTTAAAACAACTTTGTTTAAAACGTAATAATTCATTATATTTGCATCCGTAAAACAAAACACAATCTGGTTATGGCAAAGAACTTTGAAGCGCCGTTTGTATTTGGTGTTCGTGTGGAAGGCGACACCTTTACCGACAGGAAAGAAGAAACCGAACGTCTGAAGGCAAACTTCACTTACGGCATAAACACCATATTGATTTCTCCACGACGCATGGGGAAGACATCGCTTGTGGACAAGGTGTGTTCGCTTGTGGAGAGCGACGATATAAAGATTGCACATATCGATGCCTTCGGATGCCGGTCGGAGAATGACTTCATCAATGCATTTGCAACGGCTGTGGTGCGTGCCACATCAAGCAAATGGGAGGAATGGATGGAAACCACGAAGGTCTTTCTGAGCCGCTTCATCCCGAAGATAAGTTTCGGGCAAGACCCTCTGACAGACTTCTCTCTGTCGCTGGAATATAATGTAAGCAACAATACAACGGAAGACGTATTGAGGCTTCCTGAGATTATAGCTAAAGAGAAGGGATGCAGAATCGTCGTCTGTATTGACGAATTCCAGCAGATAGGTGATTTTCCCGATTCACTTACCTTCCAGAAGAAGCTGCGTGGAATATGGCAACTGCAGAAGAATGTATCATATTGTCTTTATGGCAGCAAGAAACATATGATGGAACAGATGTTCCAGAATCAGAGCTATCCGTTCTACCGCTTCGGCGACTTGTTCTATCTCGACAAGATAAGTGAGGAGGACTGGGTGGCATATATCTGCGACCGCTTCAAGATGACGGGAAAGGAAATACCGGAGAATCTGGCACGCATGATTTGTAACGTAACAGACCGGTATTCGTCTTATGTACAGCAGCTTGCATGGCTTGTATGGCTGAAGACACAGAATATGGCAACTGATGCTGATCTGCAATACGGGATAGACCGACTGTTGGATGCATGCGAACCGCTGTTTATCCAACAGACAGAAGACCTCTCTGCATATCAGATGAATTTTCTTCATGCCCTGTCAAATGGTGTACATACGGGCTTCACGCAGTCTGCTGTCCTGAACACCTATCGTCTTGGTACTCCTGCCAATATAACACGACTGAAGAAAGCTCTAATAGAGAAAGACTTGATTTCCATCTCGTCTCCAAAGCATTTGGAAATGAGCGACCCTATACTGACCTTGTGGTTGAAAAAGAGAGTGTGGAAGGAATAAATCCATAGCCATATCTTGGGTACACAATGATTCTCAAAAAGTATCACTTGCCAGTTAAGTCCGCAGACCATTGACAGCCACCGATAGTTACATTTCCGCCCTTGGAGCGTCTTATATATTGTAATTACACATTATTATATATAATAAAGGAAAGACTTTATGAAACACTTTATATTTGCGGCGGCTGTGGTCCTATGCCTTAACGCCAACGCACAGCAACACGATTGGGAGAACCAGTATGTGTTGCAGAAGAACCGTATGCCGGCACGTGCAGCCTTCATTCCTTATCTTTCACAGAATGGAGATATGCAGATATCGCTCAATGGCGAATGGAAGTTCAACTGGACAAAGACTCCCGATAAACAACCGCAGGACTTCTTCAATACTTCGTTTGACGATTCCGGATGGAAGACATTCCCTGTGCCGGGCGACTGGGAGATGAATGGCTACGGCACTCCCATATACAGCAGCTCGGGCTATACCTTCAAGATAGACCCACCGTTTGTAATGAAGGAACCGAAGAAAAACTATACAGCCTATGTGGAGCGCAATCCTACGGGATGCTACCGCCGCACGTTCTCCGTTCCGGCGGAATGGAAAGACAAAGAGGTATTTGTAAGGTTCGGAGCTGTGTCCAGTGCTTTCTATCTTTATGTCAACGGACAGGAAGTGGGCTATTCGCAGGGCAGCATGGAACCGGCGGAGTTCTGTCTGACGCCTTACTTAAAGAGTGGCGAGAACCAGATAGCCTTGAAGGTGATGAAATACAGCGATGGCAGCTATCTTGAGGATCAGGACATGTGGCGCATTGCCGGAATACACCGTGGCATAGAACTTTATGCCACACCGAAGATACGCATTGCTGACTTCGGGGTGCGCACTTTGCTCGACAAATACTACAAGGATGCCGAACTCGTTATTGACCCTAAGCTTGCTGTGTTCGATTCTGAGCGTGGCACAGGCTATCGCATCACGGCAATGCTTTATGATGCTACGGGAAAGGCTGTCACCGATACTGCCTTGTGGCAACCTGCTGAACCTATGCTCAATCTCGACAAAAAAGGAAAGATTCTCAACCAGCGCAATCCGCAGCGAGGCTATGCTCCATACGGATGGCTGAAGACCACCATAAAGAATCCCTATAAATGGGATGCCGAACATCCGTATCTCTACACACTGAAGCTCGCCCTTGTCGACTCTACCGGCAATGCCGTGGAGAGGGCTGAAACCAAGATAGGTTTCAGAAGTGTGGAAATAAAAGACGGCATGATGCTCGTCAACGGCAAGCAGGTAAGGCTGCGCGGCGTGAACCGCCACGAGATGGACCCCGAAACAGGACATGTCATGACGGAGGAACGAATGATAGAAGACATCAAACTGCTGAAGCAATGCAATATCAATGCCGTCAGAACCTGTCATTATCCAAATACGGAGCGGTGGTATGAACTGTGTGATGAATACGGAATATACCTCATGGACGAGACCGATCTTGAGGAGCATGGACTGAGAGGCACACTCGCTTCCGACCCTACTTGGGCTGCAGCCTTCATAGACCGCACGCAGCGGATGGTGATGCGCGACAGAAATCATGCCAGCGTTGTGTTCTGGTCGCTTGGAAACGAGTCGGGATGGGGCCCCAACTTCGCCATGACCTCAGCTTGGATTCATGAGTATGACCCCACAAGACCAGTGCATTATGAGGGAGCACAAGGTCCGGACAATAAGGATCCGGAATCAGTTGATGTCATAAGTCGCTTCTATCCGCGTGTGCAGGGTGAGTATCTCAATCCGGGAGTGAAGGACAACAACATGGAACGTCCCGAAAATGCCCGTTGGGAACGACTGCTCAGTATTGCCCGAAAGACCAACGACAACCGTCCTGTCCTCACCAGTGAGTATGCTCATGCCATGGGAAATGCCCTGGGAAACTTCAAAGACTATTGGGACGAGATATACAGCCATAAGCGTATGCTCGGCGGCTTCATCTGGGAATGGGCGGACGAAGGAATCTTCAAGCGCCGCAGCGACGGCAAGCTGATGGTGGCATACGGCGGCGACTTCGGCGATGTGCCTAACCTGAAAGCATTCTGCGTAAAGGGCATCGTATCGTCCGACCGCAAACCAACTCCCAAGTATTTTGAGGTGAAGCAGGTGTATGCCCCTATGGCTCTCAAGCTCAACGGCAACAAGCTGGATGTCGTGCTCCGCGACAATATGGTGGAGATGCAGAACTATCGTCTTCTTTATACCATAACGGAGAACGGGAAGGTGATAAAGAAGGGGGAAATAAAGGACCTTACTGTTCCTTCGGTCAAATACTCAGCCGATGCCGACGTGCGTCTGAACATAAGCGTTCAGCTGAAAAGCGATACTAAGTGGGCTAAGGCAGGCTTCGAAGTGAAGCACGAGCAGTTTGCCATTAACGACAAGCTCACTTCGGCTTTCAAGCCGACAGCACTCAAGACGGGCAGACAAGCCGACGTTAAGGCTGCCGAGGAATGGTTCAATGCTGTCAAGCCCCACTTTTATCGTGCGCCGATGGACAACGACAAGGGATTCGGCAACTGGATAGCAAAGGACTGGAAGAACAACCGTCTCGACAATCCGGAGGTTGTTACCGTCAAGCCGCTCTCTTCCAAGCGTAATGCCGACGGAACGGTAACTGTCACAGTAACGCAGGAATGCAGATACGCCAAAGGCAAGATAACCACAAATTATGTCTACACTATGGATGCCTCTGGCTCAGTAGACTTCAAGGCGACCTATACTCCGGAAGGACAACTTCCGCCATTGCCGTGTGTGGGCAATACGTTTGTTCTTGACAAGGATATGACGCAGCTTTCATGGTATGGTAGGGGACTGCAGGACAGCTATGTAGACCGTCTTGAGGCAACATCCATCGGCAGATGGACAAGCAGCGTGGCACAGGAATATGTACACTATCCACGTCCGCAGTCGAGCGGCAACCACGAACAGACGGCAACACTCTCGCTCACTACAACAAAGGGCAAAGGCTACACAGTCACTACAGCCGATGGCAAACTGTTCTCTTTCTCTGCTCTGCCATATTCGGAGAAGCAACTCTCTACTGTTGCTCACGACTGCGACCTCCAGTCCGAGGACTACGTATATCTGAACATCGACGCTGCAATGATGGGACTCGGCAACAGCAGTTGCGGCCCTGGAGTGCTCACGAAATACTCCATCCCGCAGAAGCCCTACACCCTGAAACTGAGGTTCACGAAAAAATAAGCCCAACCGGCAACAATACCAAGGCGGCCCCATAAAAACCGCCCGACGGAACGAAACCTTCACGCCTACTCTTTCATAAGCAGAATGAAAGACAGGGCGCGAAGGTTTTTTCCTTATCATCTCCTTCTCCACATAAAAAAGACAAAGGAATCCAAAAGTAAGATAAATAAGACATACCGAAGGCATTCAGTATCAGATTATTTCATACTTTTGCATCACGACAATTAATGAACGAAGATGAGAAAAGGTATGAAACATGACATACGGCTCACGCTCGCAGCACTGCTGATTCTGCCGATGCATTTGGCGGCACAGCGGCGCGGAATCGTCGTATCCGCCGACACCAGGCTGCCTATCGGCAATGTGGAGATAAAATGGGACAACAAGGAGGTGGAGAAAACAGCGTGGGACGGCACGTTCACGATACGCGGCAGTTTCCGGCGCGTCAGTTTCTTCCATCTCAAATGCGAGACCCGTTTCCTGAAACCCGACGAGATGACCGACACCATCTATATGCTGCCCGCCTCGAGAATGCTCACCGAAGTGATTATCTACGGCAAGCGCAAGCGGCAGCCGGACTACGTGGGGCTGAACGCCACAGACCGTCAGCTCGCTGCAGCGAAGACTTCCGGCGGTGCCGATATACTCGGCTTGCTGTCGCTCGCCATACAACCTATCCTCGACAAGATACATCACAAGAAGGCTCTCAAGAAAGCAATGAAGAAGCAGATTATCGACAACTACTGACCTATTTGGGATAAATGCCCATATCGTGAAACTTGATACCGCTTATATAAAGTACAAGGGGGAAGTTTCTGCGTCATATAACTACTATGACTAATTTGCACAAAATATTTATATTATCAGCAGTGATAGGGGGCATGATGCTCCCAAGCCTGATGATGGCGCAAGAGCGCTATCAGGTGGGCGTATGCGACTGGATGGTGCTGAAGCGCCAGAAGTTAGGAGAATTCAAGCTCGCCAAAGAACTCGGATGCAACGGCATCGAGATGGATATGGGAGGATTGGGCAGACGCGATTCCTTTGACAACAAGATCCGCCAACCGGAGATGGCACGCCTGTTCCGCCATACGAGCGACAGTCTCGGCATCAAAGTCGGGGCTGTGGCCATGTCGGGCTTCTACGGACAGAGCTTCGCACGGAAAGCCTCATGGCAGTGGCTCGTGGAGGACTGTCTGAACACTATGGATGCAATGGACGCCAAGGTGGCATTCCTGCCGCTCGGCGGATGCGGAAACAACTGGACCGACTCGCTGCCGCTGCGCCAGGAAATAGTAAGGCGGCTCCACGCGGCAGGCGAAATGGCCCACCGGCGAGGCAAGGTGATAGGCATCGACACACCGCTCGACGCCAAAGGCAACCGCAAGCTGCTCAAGGAGATAGACTCCAAGGGCATCAAGGTGTTCTATAAGTTCCAGACTGCCGTAGACAATGGAGTGGACATCCCCAAAGACATGAAGCGCCTCGGCGCAAAGAACATCTGCGGCATCCATGCCAGCAACACCGACGGAGTATGGCTGCGCCACGACAAGGCGATAGACATGCCGCGCATAAAGACGGCGCTCGACAAGATGGGATGGTCAGGATGGCTCTTCGTGGAGCGCAGCCGCGACGTGAAGCAGGTGAGGAACGTGAAACTCAACTATGGCGAGAACGTAAGATATCTGAAGGAGATATTCGAATAAGACAAGGATTGAAAATTACGAAACACAAGGATATGAAGAAATACATTATAATAGCAGCCGCCCTTCTCTCGCTGGGAAGCATGACGGCAGGTGCCGTGGACCTCGACTCCATCGGCCGGGATGCGAAATACGTGGAGACAATAATGCAGCGCTCCACCAAAGTGACCGACGCACTGAAGATTACCGGTACGGCAAGAGGCAAGGAAGTGCTCAACATCGTAGCAAACCGCTACTTCAAGCTCAACGACATCTATACGGAGCGCGACAGCATAAAGGCCGTGGCGAAGACGCTAACGGGCAACGATAAGAAGCAGAAGATGGAATACGCCGAGATGCTGAAGGACCAGAAGCTATACAAGAGCCACTTCGGATTCATCGCCGACCTGTCGGTATATCTCTCCGAGAAGGAGGTGGAGACAGTGAAGGACGTACTGACATACAACGTGGTGAACGTGACATACAAGGCACAATGCGACATGATTCCCTCGCTCAAGCTCGAGGAAAAGGTGCAGATTCTCGCCTGGCTCAAGGAGGCACGCGAGTATGCAATGGATGCCGAAAGCTCCAAGAAGAAGCATGAGGCCTTCGGGAAATACAAGGGAAGAATAAACAACTGGCTCTCGAAACGCGGATACAACCTTACCAAGGAGCGCGAGGAATGGGCAAAGAGAGTGAAGGCAAGAGGAGGAACCCTGTAATCCCCCATACTTTATAACACATTGACAATTTAAAAAAACGACAATCAATATGAAAAGCAATCTTATCCCGTCGGGAAGGTTCGCATGGATGGCAGCCGCACTGGCATTCGCAGCACTTCCCGCCTGTGCACAGAAGAACGGCATCACCGACACCGGAAAGAGCAAATATGCCGTAGTCACCTCCACACCTATAAGCTCCGTGAAATGGACCGGAGGATTCTGGGGCGACCGCTTCGGCGTGTTTGCCGGAACGTCCGTGCAGAGCATGTGGGAGACATGGAAATCAGACAAGGGACACGGATGGAACAATTTCCTCATCGCCGCCGGCGAGAAGAAGGGAAAGCGCCACGGACCCCCTTTCCACGACGGTGACATGTATAAATGGCTTGAGGCACTCACTGCCGTTTATGCAGTAAACAAAGACCCGGAGGTAGGCAAAATCATGGACCGTTTCGTAGAACTGATACGCAAATCGCAGCGCCCCGACGGATACCTCCACACTCCGGTCATCATAGCCGAGATGAACAGGCAGCAGACCGCCAAGGATGAAGCCAAAGAGAACGAAACCATCGGAACGAAAGTGGGCACGGGCAAGGACGGAGCCTTCGGCAACCGTCTGAACTTCGAGACATACAATCTGGGACACCTCATCACTGCCGGCATCATGCACAAGCGCGCCACAGGCAAGACAACGCTCTTCGAGTGTGCCGTGAAGGCTACCGACTTCCTCTACGACTTCTACAAGCGTGCGTCTGACGAACTGGCGCGCAACGCCATCTGTCCGTCACACTATATGGCCGTGGCAGAGATGTATCGCGAGACGGGCAACCCCAAGTATCTGGAGCTCGCCCAGAAGCTTATCGACATACGCGGCAAGGTGGAGAACGGCACCGACGACAACCAGGACCGCGTGCCGTTCCGCCAGCAGTATAACGCCATGGGACATTCCGTGAGGGCCAACTACCTGTATGCCGGCGTGGCCGACCTCTATCTGGAGAGCGGCGAACAGCAGCTGATGAAGAATCTGGAATCAATCTGGACAGACATCGTGACACGCAAGATGTATATCACGGGAGCCTGCGGAGCACTCTACGACGGCACTTCGCCCGACGGAACCGACTACAAGCCGGACAACGTGCAGAAGGTGCACCAGAGCTACGGCCGCCCATACCAGCTGCCCCACTCCACTGCCCACAACGAGACCTGCGCCAACATCGGAAACCTCTTCTTCAACTGGCGTATGTTCTCAGCCACGGGCGAAGCAAAATACACCGACATCGTGGAGAACTGCCTTTACAACAGCATCCTCTCGGGCATCAGCCTCGACGGCAGGAAATACTTCTATACAAACCCGATGCGCATATCTAAGGACCTGCCATACACTTTGCGCTGGCCAAAGGAGCGCACGGAATATATCAGCTGCTTCTGCTGTCCGCCGAACACTCTGCGCACCCTATGCGAAGCACAGGACTACGCCTACTCCATCGGAAAGGGCGAAATCTACGTGAACCTCTACGGCGAGAACACGCTCGACACAAGGATTGACGGAATCGGAGAGATTGCCCTCAAGCAGAAGACCGACTATCCGTGGGACGGCTCCGTGGGCATCACAATAGCCAAACTCAAGGGAAAGAAGGAGTTCGGGATGAAGCTCCGCGTGCCTGACTGGTGTACCGAAGGCGCAAGGATAAGCGTGAACGGAGTGGAACAGGCCGCTGAGGCGAAACCCGGCACCTATGCCACGGTGAGCCGCACATGGAAGAAGGGCGACGTAATCACCATCGACATGCCTATGCGCACCCGTATAATCGAGGCTAACCCGCTCGTGGAGGAAAGCCGCGGACAGGTTGCCGTGCAGCGAGGTCCCATCGTGTATTGCCTTGAGAGCAACGACCTCAACGGCGTTTCCATCGACGACATCGCCATTCCGCTCAATGCCGAGTTCACTCCCGTGGACATGACCATCGACGGATGCCGCATCAAGGCGCTCGAAGGTGACGTGGTGAAGCGCAGCGAGGCTTCATGGAAGGGACAGCTCTATCGCGAAGCCTCAACCGGAAAGCAGACAGTCAGGGTGCGCCTCATCCCTTATTACGCCTGGGGGAACAGAGGAAAAAGCGAAATGACCGTGTGGATGCCGGCGCTTTGATTAATCAGGAATGAGGAATTCCTGCTGACCATAAATCAGGAAAGAGGAATCAGAAAAAAGGAATCCCTATTAGAAAAACAGAGAATAAGGATCTGACAAGAAACAATGAATCATCAACTTATGAATATAAGTAAAGGAATACTGACGGCATGGGTTGCCGTGATGGCCGCAGCACCTGCGTTTGCTACCGACATCACGGTGAAGCCCGGCCCATACGCCATAGAGAAAGCGCTGCAGCAAGCCCGCGAAGACCGCAGGCTGAACGGCGCGGAGGACGTGTGTATCCGCCTGCAGGCCGGCACATACCGGCTGAACCAGACAATAACGGTGAGGCCGGAAGACAGCGGCATACGCATCGTGGCCGACGGCAATGCCGTGGTGAGCGGCGGAGTGAAGATTACGGGATGGAAGAAGCAGGGCAGAATGTACGTGGCCGACGTGCCGGAGTTCAACGGCCGTCCGCTTGAATTCCGCCAGCTGTGGGTCAACGGCAGGAAGGCCGACAGGGCGAGAGACGTGGCGGACTTCGAGAAGATGTACCGCATACGCAACATCGACAAGAAGAACGAAATCCTCTATGTGCCCGCCGCAGCCGTGAAGAAGATTCTCGGCGAACGGCATGCCGAGATGGTTATCCACGAGATGTGGTGCGTGGCAAACCTGCGCATCAAGGGCATCAAGGTGCAGGGCGACAGTGCCGCCGTGACTTTCCACCAGCCCGAGAGCCACATCCACTTCATGCACCCCTGGCCATCGCCGATGGTGACAAAGGACGGACACAACTCCGCCTTCTATCTGACCAACGCCAAGTCGCTGCTCGACACCCCGGGCGAGTGGTATCTCGACGCAAAGGAGCAGAAAGTGTATTACATCCCGCGCAAAGGCGAAGACATGGCGAAGGCCGACGTAGAGGCTCCCGCCGTGGAGACTCTGATGAAGATAGAGGGAACGCCCGACGCTCCCGTAAAGGGCATCACGATAGAGGGCGTCACCTTCAGCTACGCCACGTGGATGCGCCCCTCCATCTCCGGCCATGCCCCTCTCCAGGCCGGCATGTTCATGACGGAGGCATACAAGGTGCGCCCAAAGATAATCCGCCCCAACGGCGACCACAAGCTCGACAACCAAGGATGGGTGGGCCGTCCGGCAGCAGCCGTGAGCGTGAGATGTGCCGAAGACATCAACTTCAAGGGCTGCACCATAGAGCACTGTGCCTCCACGGGTATCGACTTCTTTGAATACACCAAGGGCGGAAGCATCAGCCGCTCCACCATACGCGACGTGGGCGGCAACGGCATCCTGGCCGGAAGCTTCGGACCGGAAGCCCACGAGGCACACCTGCCATACAACCCCACCGACAGCCACATCATCTGCACCGGACTCACCATCGAGAACAACCTCATCACCGACGTGACGAACGAGGACTGGGGCTGCGTAGGCATCGGAGCAGGCTACGTGCGCGGCATAAGAATCCTGCACAACGAGATTTCAGAAGTTTCCTATTCGGGCATCAGCATGGGATGGGGATGGAACCAGCAGCCATGCGCCATGGCAGACAACAGGGTGAAGGGCAACCTCATACACCACTACGCCAAACACATGTATGATACGGCCGGAATATATACCCTCGGCGCACAGCCACACTCGTTCGTGGAGGAAAACGTGGTGCGCGACATATATTCCCCGGGCTATGCCCACGACCCTAACCATTGGTTCTACCTCTACACCGACGAGGGCTCGTCGTGCATCATGGTGAGAAACAACTGGACGCCAACGGAGAAATATCTGAAGAACGCCAACGGCCCATGCAACATCTGGGAGAACAACGGCCCCGCAGTGAACGATTCCATCAAGGCGAATGCAGGAATCATGAAATGACGGAAACCGGAAACAATATAACCGGAAACAATATAACCGGAAACAAAAAAGCTCACCCTAATGGGTGAGCCTTTTTTTATATCTATAACTACTAACGCATTAATACATAACTTTCTACCTAATCTTCTTTCATCCGTTACCCACGAGCCTGTTGCTGTATTTACAGCAAACAGGGGTGACTAACACAAATCAAACAACTAAATCTTTACCTTAAATCTATTAAACTTACTTATCAATCAAAACCAAGGTCGATCACGACCTGCAATCAATAATACAAATTCTCAAACTTTCATTCTTCTATGACTTTCCCATCCCCTTCGGGGGAGTGAGTAATACCTATTCTTCTGTTATCCGTCCGGTCTCCCGACCGCTTACAATCTTTTTTACCTTCGTCTTTACCTATCTGTTATCCTCAATCTTTACCTCTAATACCTATCGGTCATCTGTTATCCTCAATCTTTCTTTACCTTAAAGTCCTCTTCGTTATCCTTACCTAAACAATCTTTACCTGAACTAACCTATCGTCTTTATTTGTCACTACTAATCTTTATACAAATCTTTTACCTTAAAGAACCTTATATCTTAGTTCTATCTTTTTTCCTTTTGACGATGCAAAGTTACGATTGTTTGCGCACACAGCAAACACAACACACTATTTTTTTATGTTTTATAGCATAAAATTGACCTACATCAACCGCAAACGTTTGCGGATTCCGGGGACGTAGAGACAGTTACTTCGCGCGTTATAAAAATAAGGTAACAGTTACTTCACGCGTATATAATAATAAGGTAACAGTTACTTCGCACGTATATAATAATAAGGTATAACCCGAAGCTGACTCCGGACATCATGGAAAGCCGCGCCACTGGCAGTAAAGCACCCGTTCACTAACCGTGTGACTACAGTGGAAAGTGTTTTTCACTACCGTGAGAAATGTTTTCCACTGCCGTGAGAAATGTTTTCCACTACCGTGGCACGACCGCCAAAGCCATTTTTCCGAGCCGGCAAAGCGGTGTTTTTGCAGCCCACAACACACTTTTTCCTTGTCTGACATTTGCATATTCTGATTTTTATTCCAAATTCAGCGGCGCAAGGCTTTAGGTAGACACATTATACGGCAGGCAGCAAAAAGTCCATACGAAACCAAGAACAGACGATTTCGTATGGACTTTTGTATTATACCACGCTATTGGTTGCAAAATCAATGCGACAATCAGCGCTTTTTTATAAACGAAGAGAATCTCTCCAGTCCCTCTTTTACGAATTGTCGCGGACAGGCGAGGTTCCAGCGCATGAAGCCTTCGCCCTCCCTGCCGTACATGCTGCCGGCATTGAGCCATAGTTTGGCATTCTTCATGAGTTCCTCTTCAAGTTCTTCCGACGGGATGCCGAGCTGGCGGCAGTCCATCCATGCCAGATATGTGCCCTGGAGCGGCGCCACGGGCAGTTGGGACAGATGCTCCTCGCAATACGCCTTGAAGAAGAGATAGTTGGCGTGGATATACTGGAGCAGCTGGTCGAGCCATTCCCCGCCCTCGTTGTATGCGGCAATGGTGGCGATTACGCCGAAGGGATTCACGTCGCACACCTCGTTGATGTTTATCGCCTTGTCGATGCGCTGGCGCCATTCCTCGTTCTCAACGATGATATTGGCAATCTGCAGTCCGGCAATATTGAAAGCCTTGCTTGGCGATATGCAGGTCACGCTGTGCTTCTGGAACTCTTCAGATATTGACGCAAACGGTATGTACTTATATCCCGGATGCACAATCTCGCAATGAATATCGTCGGACACTACAATTACGTTATGCTTTATACAGATGTCGCCGATGCGCTGCAGCTCCTCTCTCGTCCACACGCGGCCCGACGGGTTGTGGGGGTTACAGAGCAGCATAAGAGTGGTCTTGGGATCGGCGGCGCGGTGCTCCAGGTCGTCATAGTCGATGGAGAAAGCATTGTTCTCATACCTCAGCGCACAGCTGCTGAGCTCGCATCCGTTGTTGCGGATGGACGAGAAGAAGCAGTTGTAGACGGGCGTGAGGGTAAGGATTCTGTCGCCCTCCTTTGCCAGAGCCTTTATAATGGCGGAGAGTGCCGGCACTACTCCCGACGTGTATATGAACCATTCGCGCTCCGGCTGCCAGTTGTGGCGCCTGCCGAACCATGAAATCACAGCCTCGTAGTATTCTTCCGGCACACGGGTATAGCCGAAGATGCCGTGGTCCACGCGCTTCTTCAGCGCATTGATGATGCAGGGGGCAGTCTGGAAATCCATATCGGCCACCCACATCGGCAGCACATCCTTGTCGTCCGTGCTGTCCCATTTGTATGAGTTCGTGCCGCGTCGCGGCGTTATCTTGTCGAAGTCGTATTTCATATTCTTATTTCCTTTCCTCAATCACGCAGTCGGCAGGCTGCTTGATGTTCTCGTCGATGGTCACGGAGCCTATCTTGTCGGCAACGATGCGGCCCGACATAGGGTTCTTGATGTTCGTTATGCTGCCCTTGATGTCGGCGTGGAGCGTGGAATATTCAAAGGCGCGGTCGCAGTCTTCGCCGAAGGTGCAGTTCTCGAGAATAAGGTCGTGGGCGTAGCAGAGCGGTTGCTCGCCGGTGATGTGGCAGTTCACGAGGCGCAGGTTCCTTGAGTGCCATCCCAGGTATTCGCCGTTCAGCTCGGAGTCGTACACGGTGACGTTATCCACCTCCCAGAAAGCATCCTTTGTTGTTATCTTCGCATTATGCACTTCGATGTTTCTTGCATACTGGAAGACGTATTTGCTGTCGCTCTCCAATCCATCAACATAAACGTCATGGCTGAACATGAACGGATAGGTGCCGCCATGCATCTTGAGATTCTCTATGCGTATGTTGTCGCAGCGCCAGAACACCTCGTCGGCATCGTTCATCACCACGTTCTTCAAGTCGAGATGGCTCATCTCGCGGAACATCTTCGGCGCGTCGATAACGGTGTCGCGCATCTTCAGATGGTCGCAATACCACAGGGCCGAACGTCCGCCCACGGCAAAATAGCAGTCGCTTATCTCGAAGCCGTGCACATGCCAGAACGGGTAGTTGCCCTCAAAGCGGCAGTTGGTCGCCTTGATGTTGCTGCATTCCTTTATCGCCGATTCGCCTTCGGTGATGAGCACGTTGTCGATATGAAGGTCGTGTGAGGCGAAGAGCGGACGCTCTCCACCGAACTGTTTGTCTTGTATAAGTTGCATAATGAGTCTGTTATTTTAATTCTTGTGCAAAGGTATGCATAAAATGAATATCCACCATTACTTTTTTTCCGGAAAACATTAATCATTTTCCTTTTTTTTCATACATTTGCACTTATAACATCATTGACTACTAACATATTAATACTATGGACAGTATTAGGGACATCGGCAAGAATGAATCAAAATGGCTTGCCCACTACAACGAGCTCCTCAGCTACGTGGAGGAGCATCATCAGCTTCCCGACAAGAAGAAACCGGACAACCGCAATCTTTTGAACTGGTGGAAGTATAACAGGAAATGCATCAAGGCCGGCAAGCTGAATGCCGACCGGCTTGAAAAGCTACGCAAGATAAATGAAATGCGATACGAACGCATCACGGAATTCTGATACTAATCTACACTCTGTCACCTTAGTCCAAGCAATCCCAGAAATCTTTCGGCAGACTGATATTCTGCACTTTCATGGCTCCGCGGAACAGCGGCGCAATGTCCGCTGCGTCAAATCCTGCAATGCCGCAGCCTATCCTCGTGACCAGGAATTTCATCTTCGGATGGCTCTTGGCAAAAGCTATGAATTCATCCACATAGGGCTGGATGGTCTCCGTGCCGCCCTGCATCGTGGGGATGGCGTAGCTCTGGCCCTGGAGGCCTGTGCCCTGCCCCATCACGGCTCCGAAGTAAAGGCGTGCGGCGCGCGCTGCCCCTCCGCCGTGCATTCCGGCGAGGTTGCTGCCGAAGACGAAGATTTCGTTCTCTGCCAGACTTCTGATGTTGTCCGGCGTGATTCTCTTTGCATTGTCCATAATGATATTTTTTGGCCTTGAAACTCTGTTACAACAAATATCGAGCGGAGCCGCGGACAGTTCTGCCATACATGAAACCTGGCCCTTGCTGAAGTGGATGCCTGCCGTGGGCGATACGTAATAGTTCTTGAAATACGGTATCACCACATCGCGCATCAGCTTCTGATAGCGCTGGGTCACAGCCGACGGCGTCATGCCCAGCTGCTGCGCCACTTCCTTCCCCTTGAAGCCCTCCACGAGAATCATCTTGAGGATGATGGCCGGTTTGTCGTCGCGCCCGAAAAACTCCCAGCAGAGGCTTTCCACCATCTGTCTCACCTCCTTCTTGTAGTCCGCATCGGCAATGTCGAAGCGCAGGCGGCTGCCGGCAACGCGCTGCTCGAAGCTTTCCGTCTGCATCTCATGGCGGTAGGCTTTCAGCTTGTCGAGGATGACGAAGCGGAAGCCGTTTATCATCCACGTGCGGAGCGACATGCCCGGCTTGCGGTCCTCCAGCTGGTGCCAGTCGCGCCGGTCGAGGGCGAGATAGTATTCATGTGCCAGGGCAAAGAAGTCCATGCCCGGCTTGTAGTCCAGTTCGTACTTTTTGTTATACACGCAATAGGCTATACGGCAGTATTCATAGAAATACTGTCGGGTAACGCGCTCGTCCTTATGGCGAAGCGCATCAACAATCTCTTCATCGGTCAGTTCGTGGACTGACAGAGCGTTCCCGTTCCTCATATTTTGCAAATTTAGTGATTTTTTTGCTTGCCGCTTAATTTTCCTGCTGTTATTTTCTTTTAATAATCAAACGACATTTCAATAACAATTTAAAACAGAAAGGAAAAGAATCATGAAGAAGAAGGTATTCAATCTTATTATCGTTGACGAGAGCGGTTCGATGAGTTGTATAGAGAAGCAGGCTCTTGCCGGAATGAACGAGACGCTCTCCACCATCGCCAAGATGGACAAGATGCACGAAAACATGGAGCAGCTTACAACCCTCATAACATTCGACAGCGACCACCGCAACTTTATCTTCGACAACGTTCCGACCGGCAAGCTGAGGCAGATGACGGCAAAGGACTACCGCCCTTGTGGCGGTACCCCACTCTACGACGCCATCGGCATAGGCATTGCAAAAGTCAACGCACTGACTTCGGCAGACGACAACGTGCTTGTGACGATCATCACCGACGGTGAGGAGAACTGCTCCGTGGAGTATAACCTGAAGATGGTAAAGAACCTGATAGAGAAACTGAAGAAGCAGAACTGGACTTTCACCTTCATCGGCACGGAAGACCTCGACGTGGAGGGCATCGCCTGCGGCATGGGCATCGACAACCACCTGTCTTTCAAGCAGGACGTGGAAGGCACGCGTGCGATGTTCCTGAAGGAGAGTGCATGCCGGGCCAAGTATTGCGCATGCGTATCCACCGGCAATATGTCCAACGCAGACTCCTACTTCGATGATGCAGACGACAAGGACTATTAATCAGTCCGGACCGTCCTACTAAAAAGGCTCACTCAACACCGGAAGCCATGCCTACGCATCCCGCTCCTGATGTTGAATGAGCCTTTTTATTTTTTCCTTCAGCGGATAAAGCCCTTATCCACCGGGGATAGATTTCATTGTTCCCTTATTCTCCGGGAGATTATTTCTCCCTGAGGAACCTATAGCCGAATCTTTCACAAGCCGCCCTCTCAAGTTCCTCGCGCACCTCAGGCGCAGCGATGTTGATAAGAGCGTGGGCACGCTGGGCAACGTCCTTGCCTTTGAGGAATGCCGCACCGTATTCCGTAACGACATACTGCGTCTGGAAACGTGTGGTGACAACTCCCGCACCCTCGGTCAATACCGGCTTTATCTTCGAGATTCCCTTGCCCGACGATGCCGTCATGGCAATGAAGGTCTTGCCGCCCTCCGACAAGGCACCGCCATACATGAAGTCATGCTGGCCGCCTACGCCCGAGAACAGGCGCGTACCGATGGAGTCGGCACAAACTTGACCGGTGAGGTCCACCTCTATGGCAGAGTTTATCGACATAACCTTCGGGTTCTGACGGATGCGGAACGGATCGTTCGTCCACGCAACATCCTTGAACACCATATCTTCATTGTAGTCCATGAAGTCATACAATGCGCGGGATCCCAAAGCAAGAGAAGCAACGCTCTTGCCCGGCATGATTACCTTCTGCGAGTTGTTTATTACCCCGCTCTTGATGAGCGGCAACACGCCGTCGGTCATGGCCTCTGTGTGCAGACCCAGGTTCTTGTGGTCGCGCAAGCCGTTCAATACGGCATTAGGAATACCTCCCACACCAATCTGGAGCGTAGCACCGTCCGGGATGAGTTCGGCGATATACTGTCCGATTTTCATCTCCTTCTCGGAAGGCACAGCCGTAGGAACCTCCACCAATGGGTCGTCCACTTCCACACAAGCGTCGATGTCGTCGATATGGATAAGCGGGTCGCCATAAGAGAACGGCATCTGCTTGTTTACCTGGGCGATGATGATCTTCGAGCATTCCACAGCGCTGACCGCCAGGTCTGCCGACACACCATAACTGCAATAACCATCCTTGTTAGGCAGAGAAACATTAAGCAATGTAACGTCGAGCGGCAGATAGCCCTCGCGGAACAAGGCAGGCACCTCGCCAAGGAAGCAAGGGATAATCTGCGCCTCGCCCCTGTCTACAGCCTTGCGCACGCTGTTAGCGATAAAGAGGCTGCGGGGGATGAAAATGTCGCGGTATTCTGTCTTGGCATACGGAGCCTCACGCCTTCCCACAGCAAAGGCGGAATACATCTCCACGCCTTCGAGTTCGCCGGCACGTGCTGTTATGGCATCAAGCAGGACTTCGGGAATTGACGTACTGCCCTGGATGTACACACGGTCGTGTGACTTGATAAGCTTCGCCGCCTCGGCAGCTGATACATATTTAGGTTTCATCTTTTACTGGTTCTTTTTTTTAGTTTAAGGGATGCTTTTCGTTGAACACCTTCAGTCTCTCGTCGAGCACCGGATAGTCCTCGTCCTGGATAACCGACGTACATACGCGGATGCCCTGCTGCTCGCTTCCTGTGGTGCGGAGCGAAATCGCCGACACACCGTAATGGATAAGCTCTGCCAGGAGGTCATCACCCGTAAAGCCCTTCCGGCCGATGGTGAAGAAGAATCCGTCGCTCACGTCCTGGTCCAGGTCCTTGTCGTATACGATATGGAATCCGTTCTGCAGGAACACCTTCTTCAGCTTCTCCGCACGGCGCGCATACTCATGAGTGTCGGTCACGAAGTCGAACCTGCCGTCGCATGCTGCCTCATACATAGCCGCCAGAGCGCACTGTGCTGAATGGCAAACGCCGGAAGAAAGCGTATACATCACTGTATAGACAAACGCTCTGCCAAAGGTATCCATACCAAGAGTCTCTTTCAGGTAAGGATAAGAACGCTTATAGAGAGCGTCGCTGATTGCCACCGTAGCCACACGTTCTCCGGCATAGCTGAATATCTTCGATGCCGAGAGCATGAGCATGTAGTTGTCGGTGTAGCGTGCCACCGTAGACTGATAAGGAGCCTCAAAAGGCTTGCCGATATACTTTCTTGAATCCATGCCGAGATAAGCAAGGTCTTCAATCACTATGGCATCATATTTCGTGGCAAGTTCACCGATGCACTGCAACTCTTCCTCTGCAAAGCAAACCCATGACGGGTTGTTCGGATTGGAATATACAATTGCGGCAATATTGCCCTTGGCGAGATGTTCCTCAAGTTTTGCCTTGAGCTTGTCGCCGCGATAGTTGTATACGTCAAAAGAATCGCGCTTGTAGCCCAAAACCTTAGCCTGCAGCGGCTGCACGGAGAATCCCGGGTCGATGAACAGTATCGTGTCCTTCTCCGGATTCAGATGCGTGGTGACAATAAACGATGCGAAGGTTCCCATCATTGAACCTACCGTAGGCACGCATCCCTCTGGATCCACGTCGATATCGAGGAAAGCCTTGATGAAGCGTGAGGCCTGCTTCTTGAGCGGTTCGATACCCGAGATGTTAGGGTATTTCGAAGCCACTCCGCTGTCGAGAGCCTTCTTCTGTGCCTCAATACCAATCTGGCTTGGCGGCAGTCCGGGCGAACCCATTTCGAGATGGATGAACTTCTGTCCTGTTATCTTCTCCAGCTCTTCCGCTATAGCCACGGTCTGGCGTATTGTAGCGTCGCCGACCCTTGCGATATGCATCTCCTTCAGCACATCGGCAACAGTATTTTTTTCAAAAGGAATATTCATAGGTACCTGGGGATTATTTGCGGATATGTTCGTCAGCCACCTGCAGTCCGGCTCTGAAGGCCTTCAGGTTCATCTCAACGATTTCTTCGCCCTTCTTTCCGAATACCGAGCGGATACCATCCTCTATCTTCTCCACCTCAATGCCGAGGAATGGAGAAGCAGCACCGAGCAGCACGATGTTGGCTGCGCGTGGCGATGCCACCTCAGCGGAGATCTTGTCTACATCGAGCGATACGTGATGGTTCAGCGCCTTGATGCTCTGGAGCAGTTCTTCGAGTTCCGGATAGTTAGGTATGTTCACAAACGGAGCTGTGTTCGTGATTACCCATCCGTCCTTCTTCAGGTAAGGCAGATAGCGCATGGCCTCCATCGGCTCGAGCGAGATGATGAGGTCTGCCTTGCCCAGCGGGATAAGGTCGGATGCGATAGGGTCGGAACTGATACGCAGGTTCGACTGCACGTCTCCGCCGCGCTGGCTCATGCCGTGCACCTCGGCCTGTTTGATATACAGCCCCTCTTTGATGGCTGCGGCACCAATGATGGTGGCGATAGAGAGGATTCCCTGTCCTCCTACTCCTGAAAGAATTATATCTGTATTCATAACCACGTCCTCCTTACTTTTTCTTGTTATGTCTGCGAGCCGTCTGTATGCACTCCCTGCGAGGGATCACTACGCTGACTCCGTTATAATTAATCTCTTCACGGATTACGTTCTGCATCTCCTCCATGTTCTTTGGCAATGGAACAACCACGCGCACGTGGTCAGGATCAACACCGATTCCCTTGCAGATATTCTCTATCCTGCCTGTTCCTGCAGAATCCTGTCCGCCTGTCATACCTGTGGTGAGGTTATCGGAAATCACAACCACGATGTTTGACTTCTCGTTTACGGCGTCGAGCAGACCTGTCATACCAGAGTGTGTGAATGTGGAGTCGCCAATTACTGCAACCGACGGGAACTGTCCTGCATCTGCGGCACCCTTTGCCATTGTAATGGAAGCTCCCATGTCCACTACGGAGTGGAGAGCCTGGTATGGTGGCAGGTAACCCAGCGTGTAACAACCGATATCGCCGAATACGCGACTGTTGTCATACTCCTTCAATACATTGTTCAGGGCCTCGAACATGAAGCGGTGGCCGCATCCCTGGCAGAGTGCCGGTGGACGTGGAACAACGAGTTCGCATGGCGGGAACACCTCCTCGTCCTTGAGGCCGAGGGCTGCGATGATGTTGTCCGGAGTAAGCTCGCCTGTGCGTGGCACTTCGCCCGTCAGTCTTCCCTTGACAGTGATGTCCTGGTCAAGAACGCCGCGCAGCATTTCCTCCACAACCGGCTGTCCGTCTTCGAGCACGAGCAGAGCGTCGCATGTCTTTGCGAGTTCCTTCACCTTCTTCACCGGCAGCGGATACTGCGAAACCTTGAGTACCGGGTAAGGGCATCCGTCCTTGAAGTGCTCCATGAGGTAGTTGTATGCAATACCACAGGCGATAATACCCAATGACTTGTCATTGCCGTCGACAAGCTTGTTGTACTTGGAGTTCTCTGCCTCCTCCATGAGATCCTTCTGCATACCAACGAGGCGCTCGTTGCGCTTGCGTGCCACGGCTGGCAGCAACACCCAGTCTTTAGGGTTTGAAGGATAGGTCATAGGATTCATTTCGCTCACTTCGCCCGTCTTGACCACGGCACGCGAATGTGCCATACGTGTGACCATTCTGAGCACTACCGGGAGCATGTAGCGTTCTGAGAGTTCGAACGCATCCTTCATCATTCCGTAAACTTCCTGCTGTGACGACGGTTCAAACACCGGCACCATAGCGAACTTGCCGTAGAAGCGGGAGTCCTGCTCGTTCTGTGATGAGTGCATTGACGGGTCGTCGGCTGCAACCACAACGAGTCCGCCGTTTGTTCCGGTCATTGCCGAATTGACGAAGGCATCTGCGCAGACGTTCATTCCCACGTGCTTCATGCACACCATGGCACGCTTGCCCATATAGGACATGCCGAGTGCTGCTTCCATCGCGGTCTTCTCATTTGCAGACCAGCGGCAGTGGATTTTTCTTTCAGCGGCAAGCTTGTTGCCCTGAATATACTCTGTTATTTCTGTTGATGGAGTTCCAGGATAAGCATAAACACCTGAAAGTCCTGCATGTACGGCTCCCAAAGCGATTGCCTCATCGCCAAGGAGCAATAGTTTTTCATCCATAAGGGTAACATTTAAAGTTATGTGTGCAAAATTAAGCCTTTAAGCTTACAAAAGCAAGAAAAATTGACAAAAAGGCTCTTGTTTTTATGTTAATTATATACAAAACCCCTATTTATACCATATTAAATAGGGGCATCGTATGATATTTCTGCAATGTGGCATACTTATTCCAGCATGATTTCCGCCGTTTCCCTTTCTGTTTATAATGTGTGATGGTAAAAAAAGATTTTTTTTAAAAACAGACGAGAAAACGGGCAGAACGTCTTTTAGGTTTTGACGTTCTGCCCGTTATGTTTATTGTTGACTGCCTGCTGCGGAATCAATACCACTGCACGGCATTGCTGTAGCCGCTGCGCTTGTCGTATTTCAGTGCGTCGGTGAGCGTGGCGGCGTTGCAGCGGAAGGAGAAGTTGTAGGATGTGTAGGGTGCGAGCACTACGGAGCAGCTCATGCTGAAGCAGTGGAGGTCGCGCTGCAATGACGCTGTGGTCATGGAGAGGTCGTGCTCCTCGAAGTCGTAGCCCGAAGAGAAACTGATGTTCCATCCGTCGCTGATGCGTAAGTTTCCGCTGAAGTTGAGGTTCTGCGTGAATTTATACGGATAGCGCATCGTCTTGGTGTTGAACTTTCCGCTGGTGTTCTCGCGCATCGTGATTCCGTATCCGAAGGTGATTGACCACGGCATGGAGAATTTCATGTATCCGTCTTCATCGGTCTCTGCCTTGCCGGCAGACTTCTTCTTTGCCCCATGCTGCGCCTTCATCATGTCGTCGTCCACGTTTGTCTCCACTCCCGTGTCATCGTCATCGTCAGCATCGGTTTCTTCGTCGTCCTTCTTCCCGCCGAAGAGCTTCTTTATCTTCTCGGGGTTGAGGGTGTAGGATATGTTCTGCGACATGCCCTGGAAACGTCCGAATCGTCCTTTGCCCCATTCGGTGTGGTTGCCCACGTATGGGTTGCCGTTCTTGTCGAGCTCGTAGGCATAGGTGGCGAATACGGCGTTCATGTTGAAGGTATAGTTCTTCCACCATTTCAGACGGATGTTCATCGAGAGGTCGCTCCATGGCTTCTCCTTGGCAGCCATGTTGTACGACATGTTTGCGCCGAGCTCGTCGATGATGCTGAGCTTCTTGAATCCCGTAGAGTCCTTGTCAGACTTCACCTTCATCTCGATGTTGTTTGACAGCGACATGGATATGCTTCCGGTGCGGCCGCGGCCCGGCACTCCGAAGAGTCCGTTCTGGTATGGGGAGTACTGCTCCATGGTCACGTTGCCCTGTGCGTCGGTCTTCATGTAGGTCTTGTAGTATCCGTATCGCGAGGCGCTGAAGTCGGGCGCATAGTTGTATGACACGGTCGGGGTAATGACGTGGCGTATTGCCTGTATCTTGTCACCGAAGATCTTGCGGTTCGGCATCCAGAATCCGTAGAGCTTGGTGGATGCGCTCACGCTCATCGACCAGTTGTAGACGTTGTAGAATCCGTATGTAGTGTCGCGCTTCACGGTCTGCGTCTCCTGATCCCAGCTCTGCTCTATGCGGTTGGTGTACATGCGGTCGGTGAAGTTGATGGACGGGTTGATGTTAATCACGTTGAAGAGCGTGAAGTTGGCGTTGATAGGTATGTTGTGCTGCATACCGTTGCGCCAGTCCTTTATCAGATTCGACTTCATGAGCAGGTCTTCCTTCGTGTCGATGCTGTTGCGCAGACTTCCGGTGTAGCTCATGGATATCTTCTCATACCAGCGCTCTTTGCCTGCCATGCGCTTGCGCTTGAAGGGGTAGAAGCGGCTTACGGAGATATTGAGGTCGGGGAGCGTGATTGCCACGGTGGAGTCGCGCATGTTCTGGTTGAGGTTGGTGGTTCCGCTGATTGTCATGCCGAGGCTGGAGAATGACGTGGTCCAGCTCACGGATGATGTTCTCGTGCTCTGCGTCATCGTCTGCGGGTTGTACATGCTGTTCAGGTTGTTGCGCTCGTAGCTGGATGTGGCGAAGTTCACGCTTGCCGACAGGCTCGAGAAGGGGTTCGCCTTGGCGTCCTGACGGTGGCTCCACTGTATCTTGAAGCTCTCCTGCTCGGTGAAGTCGGGCATTCCCTTGTCGCCGTTCTTCGTGTCCTGATAGCTGAAGAAGAAGCTTCCGTTGTATTTGTAGCGCTTGCGGTAGTTGCTTGCCGCCGACACGCCCCACGAGCCCTTGGTGTAAATCTCGCCGAGGAGCTTCAGGTCCCATTTGTCGTTTATGGCGAAATAATATCCTCCGTCGCGCAGATAGAATCCGCGGGCGCTCTCGTCGCCGTATGTCGGCATGATGAATCCGCTGGAATAGCTCTTGGTGAAAGGGAAGAATCCGTAGGGGATGGCGAGGGGCAGCGGCACGTCGGCAACCACGAGATATGCGGGACCGAAGACTACGTCCTTGCCCGGGCGCACCTTGGCACGCGAGAGGGCGATGTAGAAGTCGGGATGCTCGGCGTCGCAGGTGGTGTATCGTCCGTGCTCGAGGAAGAGCTCTCCCTTGTCGTTACGCTTGGAGCGCAGACTGGTGAGGAATCCGTCTTCCTGCTCGGTGTATACGTTGTTGATGAAGCCTTTCTTGGTCTTGAAGTTGAAGGCTATGGTGTCGCTGTCATACTGCGTGTCGCCCATCTTGAATACGGGTCTGCCCTGGAGCGCGCCGGTGGAGTCTTTCGCTCCCGTGGCATGTACCAGACTGCTGTCCATGTTCATCTTGATGTCGGCACTCTTGAGGTCCATGTTCTGGTATACCACGCTGGAGTTGCCGTAGAGGAAGGCGTATTTGTTCTTGGCGTTGTATACCATGGAGTCGGCTGCGGTGAACTTCACGGGTGATTCTATGCCCGTGGACTTTGCCTTGTTCATGCTGTCGAGCCGTATGGAGTCGTCTATGTGCTTGTTGTGGCGGAATATGGCGAGTGCCATGGAGTCCATCTTCGTGGTGTCGGGCCCTGCCGCCTGTAGGGAGTCATGTTTGCTGCCGGCGATTTGGGACAAAAGGGTATCAGGCCCCAACGTGTCGGCGAGGGCTGTCGTGTCGTTTGTCTTTTTCCGCTTCTTGTCTTTCCCTGCAAATGGGGCATTGGAGCCTGCCATGACGAGGAGAAAGGCGAAAAGCATGATTAATACAGTGGATTTCTTTCTCACTTTATCGTTATGAAATGCAACGTTTCTATTGATAAGACCGCTTCATTGTTTTGCTTACGCAATGCGATACAATGTGCAAAATTACTCTTTTTACTTCTAATAACCGCTATCTCATAGGTATTTATGTGTTATTTTAACGTTTTGGGGAAATCACAGGAAGCCGTCCGGGTAATTGATTCCGGCCGGCAGAAACAAGGAAGCGTGCGGAATGCCCGGTACCGGACTTTCCGCACGCTTCTGTTCATACCGCCTGCTGGAGGCGTTTTATCTGTGTCTGCACAGGATTATTTTGCAGGAATCTCTTCGAGAGTCTTGACGAGCAGGTCCCAGAACTTCGGAACTGTCGCCCAGAGGCAGCGCTCGTTTGCCGTGTGAGGCGAACGCAGTGTAGGACCGAACGAGCAGATGTCCAGACCAGGATACTTGCTCAGGATTACACTGCACTCCAGTCCGGCGTGAACCACCTCTACCGTAGGCTCGTTGCCGAAGAGTTCGTTGTATATGCGGTGCATCTCCTTGATGAGTTCGCTGTCCGGATTCGGGTCCCAGCCGCCATACTGTCCGCTGAACTCCACCTTCATGCCTGCCATGCCGAAGCAGCTGGCGAGTGATGTGCCGAGCTCTGACATTACGCTGTCGCTTGAGCTGCGGGCAAGGATGAGACATTCTGCCTTGCCGCCCCCGATATTTACGATGGCTAAGTTTGAAGAGGTCTCCACGATGTTCGGCATTGATGGGATGTATCGCCATACGCCGTTGTGGGCAGCATAGATGGCGTCAACCAGATTGTCCTGAATTTCCTGCGGAACCTCCATTGCCGGCAGTTCCACATCCTCCACGATAACGTCGATGTCTGTCTCGATGCCCTTGAACTCACGGATGAAGTCCTCCTTGTAGTCAGCCACGAGGGCCAGGAAGTCTTCCTTGTTATCCTTAGGCATTGTGAGCACGGCTGTTGCCTCGAACGGGATGGCGTTGCGCATGTTGCCGCCATGCCATGAAGCCAGACGGGCGTCGTCGTCGCTGATTGCCTCACGCACGATGCGCACGAGCATCTTGTTGGCGTTTCCTCTGCCAAGGCCTATCTCCAGACCGGAGTGTCCGCCCTTCAGTCCCTTTACGGTCACTGCCACTGCGATGTCCTCCTTGTCGGTCTCCACCTCCTTGTAGTCCAGGGTTGCTGTGATGTCCACGCCTCCGGCGCTGCCGATGATCAGCTGTCCCTCGTCCTCCGTGTCGAGGTTGAGCAGGATTTCGCCTGTGAGCACGCCCGGCTTCAAGCCGTTTGCTCCTACCATGTGGGTCTCCTCATCGGTGGTGATGAGAGCCTCCAGCGGACCGTGCTTCAGTGTCTTGTCCTCCATGATGGCCATGATGGCAGCCACGCCGATACCGTCGTCGGCACCGAGGGTCGTGCCCTTTGCCTTCACCCATTCGCCGTCAATCCATGTCTGGATTGGGTCGTTCTCGAAGTCGTGTACCACCTGCGGATCCTTCTGCGGCACCATATCCATGTGTGCCTGGAGGATAGCCGTCTTGCGGTTTTCCATTCCCGGTGTGGCAGGCTTGCGCATGATTACGTTTCCGGCTTCGTCCATGAATGCCTCTACGCCTACGCGCTCTGCAAACTCGAGCAGGAATTTCTGCACTTTCTCCAAATAGCCTGATGGGCGTGGCACTTGTGTCAGCTCATCGAAATTTCTCCAGAGAGACTCTGGTTTAAGGTTTCTGATTTCACTCATAGTATTAAAGTTTATGAATTTGTAATTCTCTTTTCTTTCAATCCGATCATTATCCATGCCGCGACACCGAGCAGAACGACGAGCATCGTCTGTATCGTATGCACGATGAGCACGAACGAGAGGGCCTCGTCTGCCGTTATCCTCCTGCCGCTTATCGCCGTGGCGCCGTATATCAGGAGCATCGTCTTCACGGCGAAATGCCATGGTCCGGCTCCGTTAGGCGTGGGCACGATCACTGCTATGCTACCCACCACGAACGTGGCGAGACCACACATCAGTCCGAGGCCCGATGTGAATTCGAAGCAGAAGAACGTGAGGTAGTAATGCAGGAAGTAGCTTCCCCATATCCCCAGGGTGAGGATGATGAAGAGCGGGATGTTCTTCACGCTCCTGAGCGATATCATACCCTGCCATATTCCGCTCAGGGTGGCTTTCACCTTATTATATATGGCCAATCTCTTGAGCAGGAAATGCAGCAGCACGAGTATTGCCACGGCACACACGGCTGTGACGATATATCCTGTTGCCGAGAAATTACGGAGAATGGAGTCGAGACTCGTCCCCGTGCTCTGGAAGAAGCTTCCGAATATCCTCATCTGCGCCAGCAGCGTCAGTCCGGTAATCAGCATAACGAGCAGTGTGTCGATTGCGCGCTCCGTCACCACCGTGCCGAGGGCCTTGGGGAAGGACACGCCGTCGCATCTGCTCAACACGCCGCACCTCGTGAACTCCCCGATACGGGGGATGACGAGACTCGCCGCATAGGAGAGGAAGATGGAGTTGACGCATGTAGACAGCCTCGGCCGCTCGCCGACAGGCTCCAGTGTCTGCCGCCATCTGATGCCGCGGAAGAGCTGTGCCGTTATGCCGAACGGCAACGAGATGAGCATCCATGTCCAGTCCATGTCGTAAAGCATCACGCTCTCGATACGCTTGAAGTCGAAGTCGCGGTACATCCAATACAATATCACGCCGCCGAGCAGAACCGGCAGCAGGAGCTTTATTGTGGCAGTTGTTATCTTCTTTATCCTCACTTTATACAAGCTTGATTGTCTATATCACTGCAAAAGTACAATTTTTATGCATAAATGCAACACCACTTGCAAAGAATTAATGATTTAATAACAATTCTAATGTTATTTTTTTCTGTTGACGAGTTGACAGAATGGAGAATGAAGAATGGAGAATGAAGAATGGAGAATGAAGAGTTGTCTCGCTTTGCGAGATTAAGAATTGGAGAATTAAGAATTCTTTATTCTCCATTCTTCATTCTCTATTCTTCATTCTCCATTCTTCATTCTCCATTCTTCATTCTTCATTCTTCATTCTTCATTTCCGTTTTACCGTACGGAAAGTATGCACTCCGCTGCCCACGGAAGCTATCTTAGTGCCGTCCTTCATTACGATGTCGGCATCGCAGCCCACGGGGATTTCCACGGTCAGTCCCTGACGGCTGTATTCCACGGACACCGTACCGTAAAGTGTCTCCGTGGAGGCATTCACGAAAGTCATGTCGCCCACAAGCGTCGGGGATATCAGCAGATGGCGCATACCGTATGTGCCGGGCTTGTTCTGTATTCCGGCGAGATTGCGGAAGAGCCATTCGTCTATCTGTCCCATCATCAGATGATTCCACGAAGAACCCTGCCGCGGGTCCCATTGCTCGGTGAGCGTCGTTGCTCCCTGCTTTATCTGGAAGCCGTAGCCCGGAGTGTCATAGTGGTTGAGCATTGTATAGAGCAGTTCGTCGTTGCCCGTCATGGCAAGCGCCTGGAAGAGATAACGGTTGCCCACGTCGCCCGTTGTCAGACGGTTGCCGTGCTTCTCGATGTCCTTTACCAGCGCCTGCAACACCCTGTCCTTGTTCTCGCCCGCAATGCCGAGGAAGAGCGGAAGGGCGTTTGATGTCTGACTGCCGGTGCCGTAGCTGCCGGAGTCGGCATGATAGAACTCCCTGTTGAAGGCGTCCACCACATCACGGCAGAGCGCTGCATATTTCTTTTCGTCAGCCTTGTTGCCGGCCATCCTTGCCGCCCTCTGGATGAGTTGCAGGTCGTAGATATAGTGCGCCGTGGCTACGAGCGGTATCGGCGTGTTGCGGCAGAAGCCAGCCTTGCCTTCCACCACGTCATACCAGTCACCCAGTCCGTGGCTCACGATTCCGTTCTGCGAGCGCCCCGTCAGGTAGTCCACGTAGCGGCGCATCGCCTGGTAGTTTTTGATGATGAGCGTGCTGTCGCCATACTGTTCGTAATACTGGAACGGCATGATGATGAGCGTGCTGCCCCATTCGGGGGAGTCGTCGAAGAGATTGCCGAACGACACATACTGCGGCGCTGTGGTGGGCACCATGCCGTCTTGCTTCTGCGTGTCGGTGATGTCGCGGATTATCTTAGGACAATACTGCGTCATGTCGTAATTGTAGAAGAGGCTCGGCCCCACGAGATGGTCCTGCTCCAGCCAACCGAGCTTCTCGCGGTGCGGACAGTCGGTCATCACGCTCTGCATGTTGCTCCTCTCGGCGCGCTCTATGAGGCGGTGGGTCTGGGTGAAGAGCGGGTTGGAACATTCAAACGACGACCCTTCTTCTGCCGAATTGTATATGAAGCAGCTCTGCAGACTGGATATTACAGGCAGTCCCTCCGGATTTGGTTCGCCCTCGAGCACAGCGTCCTCCACCTGTATGTATCTGTATCCGTAGTAGGAGAAGCGCGGATGCCACGTCTCCGTGGTGTCGCTGCCTATGGTGTATTCGTAGTAATGCTGACGGCCTGTCTGCCGCTGGTCGCACACTCCCTGTTTGTTCAGGTTTTCCGATACGAGCATCGTTATCTTCTGCCCTGCCCTGCCCTTCACTCTTATCTCGGGGAAACCGGCGAGGTTCTGCCCCATGTCGGCGATGAAGGTATGCGGCGACACGGTGCGCTTGGTCTTTGCCGATGCCGTGGCAACGGAGTCTGCCGGCAGATAGTTCCATGCCTTTATGCCGTAGCGCTCCATTATCTTCACGGGCGGTGCGGTCTGCGGCAGGAGTCTGCCTCCCGCTCCCTCCACCACAACGGCTTGCTTCCATGCCGAGTCGTCGAAGTCCGGATGGTCGAAGCCTGGCTGCACGAGGCGTGCGTCATATGATTCGCCGCCGTAGATGCTGTTGAAGGTGACGGGACTGAGGGCGTACTTCCATGTTCCGTCGCTCACGATGGTCTTGTGCGTTCCGTCGCTGTAGTTTATGTCGAGGCGCAATATCATCTGCGGCGCACCGAAGCTGGTCATCAGCTTACTGTATCTTCCGCCGCGCTGCACGTTGAAGAAGCCGTTGCCCAGCATCACGCTCAGGGCATTCGTGCCGCTGCCCAGCATCTCTGTCACGTCATACGTATTATAATATACCGTCTTGCTGTATTCGCTCCATAGCGGGGCGAACTCGCTGTCGCCCACCTTCCTGCCGTTGATGCGCATCTCGTAGTGGCCCATGCCGCTGACGTAGAGTGTGGCATCGGTGATGCGCTTGCCGCCGCACGGAAATTCCTTGCGCAGGATGATGCTCTTGGCGGAAAGCGTGTCCACGGGGCTCCACAGACTCTTGAATGCCTCTTTCTTGAATTCGGCGTTGGAGAATCTTCCTTCCGGCAGTCGGGCGTCGCGCCGCGTTATTGCACCTATCCATGAGGGTGCTCCCTTGCCCGTGAGCGCCGGGGCAACTCTGATGGTCTGGCTCCGGCTCCACTCCGACGGGTTACCGTCCTTGTCCCACACGCGCACCTTCCACTGATAGCCGTGCCTGTTGGCCTTCAGCTTCGGGATCGCCACGAACTGGCTTTCGCCTGATGTCTTTTTCTTTGAGTTGTATATCTTGCGTCCGGTCACGTTCTCGGTCACGAGAATCTGGTATGCCTGCTGACGGTCGTTGTCTGTGTCCGACTGCATCTGCCAGCCTAACCTTACGCCGCTGGTCACTACTGCCAGACCTTTCTGGTAGTTGCAGGTGGTCTGGGTTATCGTTATCTTGGCTTCTGCCGACAGGGCGGAGAAGGCAAGGAGGAGGGTGGGTATTGTTTTCATTGTTTTGTTTTGGGGGTTATGGGAGAGATGTGACCGGCTGGTTGCAGCTTATCTTTCCGTCTTTTATCTCAGCTTCTATTGTTCTGTTGCCGGTGGCTTTCAGCCGGAAGCGGGCGTTGATGTGGCGGGGCCATGCCGGGAAGAGCATCAATGCGCCGTCGGGCGTTTCCTGCAGAAGCATCTCCTGCAAGCCTATCATGGAGGCACCGCCCTTGTTGCAGTCCGGCGCCCAGTCGTAGCCCGGGTCCCAGAATGCAGGGAAGCGGTAAGGGCCGTCCTTGAGCTTCTCGCTGTTCAGGCGGAACGCCTCGTCGGCGAATCCCAGACAGGCTGCCCAGATATTGTCCTGCTTCCATCCCTTCGTGGAGCGCATCTCCAGGGCGTGGGGGTCTTTCCGGTATGTGTTGCGTGCCGTCTGCAGGTTGTCCCTTCCCATGCCGTAGATGCGCCATGGGAAGACGGGGTACAGCTGTGGTGTCTCTATGTTCTGTATCCTCGCCCACACTATTGCCGGAGCGATACACGTGTCGCCGTCGATTGTGCGCAGCGGTATGTCGGGTATGCGCGAGAGGATGTTGTTGATGCTGTCGCCCTTGTATTCTATCCATTGCCTTGCCACGGTCTGCAGTGCGGCAATTACGCTCGACGGGTTATATGCCATCTTGTATGTCTCGCAGCCCGACGAGGGGTAGAGCATCAGCTTCCCGTCGGCGGTGAGCGGCTTCACGCCAAGCTTCTTGGCTATGTACTGGTAGTGCTCGTCGAAGAACACGAGCGTCTGGCGAATCAATGGTTCGTATTGCGTGATGTCCATGCCGCTGTATGCGTGTGCCTGCAGTATCATGGAACAGAATTCGAGTGCCGTGTCCCACTGGTATTCCAGCCATGCGTTACGGTCCATCCCCGGGTCGTCGCCGGGCTTGTGCTTGCCGTATTCCGTGGGGTTGGGCAGTCCGCTGTTTTCTATCTGTTCGGAGAAGGATGCCCCGTCGTGGTTCCAATAGAACTTTGTGCGCCTCATGGCGTTGGGGAGCATACGCAGGTATGTGTCGAATTGCGAGCGCATCATGTCCGTATCGCCGCTCTTGAGCATCGGCCAGTATACGAGGCGCTGGTTCTGCGCCGTCATCGTGCCGCCGCCCCATTTGCGGAAGTCGGGCGTGAACGGGCATTTGGCGTCCATATATACGGGGTCGAAGGTGAAGAGCGAACCGTTGAACTTCGTCGGATAACCGCCGTAGGCATTGCATCCGAGCATATAGCGGAAGAGTTCGTAGTTGCGCGCCATGCGTGCTCCCTCGCCCTCGGCTGTGATATGGCTGCGCTGCCAGAAGGCGTGCCACCATCGGGCGCTCCTCGTGCGCGATGCTTTCGCCGCAAGCGGCTTTATGGTCTTGTCTCCGGCATACAGGTCTATGCCCACCGTGGTATGGCGGATGCCCGAGGCGGTGTAGCGCCACGCCTTGTAGTCGGTGGAGGCGTAGGTGCCGGTGGTGGTGCCGGAGAAGCGGAAGCCGGGCATCGTGGCCGTGCCGCCGAATTCCAGACTGCCTATCGGGTCCTGGAGTTCGCCCTTTATCGCGTCGAGCCCTTCGCGGCTCACGGTATAGTCGAACACCGTCCTGCTGCGGTTCTTGTGACTGAAGCTGAGGGTGGTCTGTTCTGCCCGTATACTGTCGGCAAAGGTAGTGCAGTCTTTCGGGATATTCCATTTATACGACCCCTGCTGACATTCGGCCTTGGTAACGGGGCGGTCTTTGTATCTCCACGACTCGTAGCTGAGTGTGGCGGCGGTGGGTCGTGAGGCGTTGATTTCCATAAACACCTTCGACTGATATACGTCTGCCCACAGTCTCACCTCCACTCCTCCACCTTTTATATATATAGCCCCATCGTCGAGACAGAGCCTCTGCTCGAAGTCCGTGCCATCAAAGGGCTGTCCGTCCATGGTGAGGCGGAAGCGTCCTGCCTTGAGCAGCGTGTTGTTCTCGTCGAGCATTCCACTCTTGGAGAGGTAGAACACCACGTCGCCCTTCTCCACCCAAACGTTCATCCCCACGTCGTGTCCGCCGCAGGGCATCGATCCTGCGGAGTTCATGCTCTGCGTGGTCCATGCGTAGTCTGCCGGTCTGTAGTCTGCCGTTTTGGCTGCGTCGATGCTTGCGGGCAGCATCGTGGCGAGACTCATCATCAGCGCTATTGCCTTATATCTTATATTCTTCTTCATCTGGTTCCGTTTATCTTATGACGCTCTCCGGGGCTCAATGTAATTTCCCCGCCTGTCTTTATTCTGCGCCTCCTTCCTCTCCTTCCCTACAAACTTACTCTTTTTTATCCTTTCCCGCAAGTTTTGTGTAAAATAAATTGTTCTGCAAGCCGGAAAGCGACTAAATGGCAAACGAGTGGTCAATGGGATTTGTCTTTTCTTATAATATATATTGTAGGAAGATAATATTGCTGCATTGCGCTCTGTAAGCCTGCGGCTACAGAACGAATTATAGCAAGACTTATCTATATTCATCTTCCTACAAGATATAGTATGTGAGGTTAGATATTCTTTTTTCAATAAAAAAAATTTTTTTTCTTTTTCAACCCTCATACAATTCCCTCCTTCTTTGAAATATATCGGAAGTTATGCTTTTTATGATTGTTCTTCCCTTGAGAAAATCAGTCTGCCTGGACTCGACCGCATTGGCGTAGATGCTTTCAGAAGCTGTTCTTCCCTTAAGGAAATCCGCATTCCGAGCACTTTGCAGAATATAGGAAATGAGGCTTTTTATGATTGCAACAACCTCGCCGACATCTATACCTATACCGTAGAGCCAATCAGCATCGGACAAAACACGTTCGGCGAAACGACTTACAAGAGCGCACGCCTCTGGATGCCTACTCAGAGCTATGCCAACTACTACTATCAGACGCAATGGGGACAGTTCGACAACGACAACTACCGCTGGTTTGATGAGCCGTATGAATATATGTATATAAACAAGGACTACACCCTGAGCGACGCGAACAGCGCGAGCAAAGACAAGGGACGCTTCGACGGAAATCCCGACATCGACGTGAACCCGGGTGGAGGACTGATAGTGGACGGCGACAAGGACCAGGCTGCCGACGACATTCATCTGAAGGCAGACGCCTCGAACTGGGCTACTATTATAGCCAAGGCTAACGTGGATGCAAAGAGGATTTTCATCGACATCACTATTGCTGCCAACCGCTGGCACTTCTTCTGCTTCCCGTTCGACATCAAGCGAAGCAACATAAAATGCGACGGAAACTTCGTGTTCCGCTACTACGACGGAAAGGTAAGAGCCGAGAAGGGCAAGGGAGGATGGACCGACCTGCCTGCTACAGAGGAATATCTGAAAGCCGGAAAGGGATATATCTTCCAGGCATCGGCAAGCTGTACGCTATCAATCATGATAGAAAAGGAGAAGTTCGGCAAGCTGCCTAACGTGAGGTTCGACTGCAACCTCGAAGCCAACGCCTCGACAAACGAGCAGGATGCAAGCTGGAACTTCGTGGGCAACCCGTTCACAAGCTTCTTCGACCTCAACGACATGGGCTACAACGCTCCTGTGACAAGATGGAACGGCAGCGGCTACGAGGCTGTGCGCCCTGGCGACGACGACTATATCTTCCATCCATACGAGGCATTCTTCGTGCAGCGTCCTACTGGCAGCAGCAGTATTGAGTTCGACCCGGAGCACCGCATGACGCAGATAGGCAGCAACAACCGCAAGACGGAAAATGCCAAGAAAGCCATGAAGCGCCAGCTCAATCCGGAGCGACTGCTCGTGAACCTCGCCGTCAGTGACGGTAAGAACACGGACAAGACGAGAGTGGTGTTCAACCAGACAAAGAGCAACAAATACGAAATGGACTGCGATGCTGCCAAGTTCGAGAGCGCCACATCGGCAGTGCAGCTCTACTCGATAGAGGCACAGGGCGGAAAGATGGCTATCAACGAGAGACCACAGGGAAGCGTGCAACTCGGATTCACGGCTAAGGCTGCCGGCGACTACACCATCTCGGCAGAGCGCATGGACCAGCCGGTATTGCTGAAAGACAATCTGATGAACATCACCTACGACCTGAGCAACGGCGACTACAGCTTCTCTTCCGAGGCAGGAACATTCGACAACCGCTTCATGCTGCTCATCGACGGCGGTGCTACAGGCATTGCCGACATAGCCAAGGAGGCTGGAGTGAACATCATGCCGTCTGTCAACGGAATTAACCTGACGGGAGTTGACGGCAAGACTGTCAACGTATACTCTCTCAGCGGTGCTTTGTTCGCGACACGCACAGAGAACGGATTCCTCAACCTCTCGAAGGGTGTATACATCGTGGAGGTAGGAAAGATGAAGGCTAAGGTTATGGTGAAATGATGAATACGGACACAACGGTTCATCAGAGTGTTTACCTTTGTAACAATTGAAAAATGAAAACAGCAAGAATGTTGTTAATGTATATGGGCTTGGCTCTGCTGCTGCTCTTAGTGAGCAGCAGCGGGGCTTGGGCTGCGTTGAAGGCTGAAATGGATGACTTCGACCCGACGAACCCTCCGGAGCCTAACGCCAAGTTCACCATCACGGTAACGTCAGACCACGGTTATGCTTCGGGAGGCGGAACCTACGTGCAGGGCAATACGGCAAGGATAAGCGTTTCGTCGTATGACGAGAACTACACCTTTGCCTACTGGACCAAGAACGGGAAGAAGTATACCGAGGAGCAGAGCTTCGAGTATACGGTGGAGGATAACGCAAGATTCTGTGCCGAATACACCTTCACGCCCGTGGACCCTTCGGAACCGGTCATGGCTAATGAGTACCGGCTGTATCTGAAGCCGAGCGAAGTGGGTTGCTGCTCGTTCAACAGGACAAGCGGCAGCAAGGTGGAGGCAGACGGATATGTGACTGTTACGGCGTATCCAAGTCCCGGCTACGTGTTCAAGGGATGGAAGATGGATGGCAGCTCCGTGAGCACGGAACTGTCCTTCAACTACTATATGCCGAGGAAGAACGTGGAGCTGACGGCGGAGTTCGAGTACAACCCTGTAAGTCCCGATGAGCCTAACGGCGGAAGCGGACAGGAGGGCAACGTGGAGAACGGCGGAGGCAAGAGAGGCGATGTGAACAGCGACGGCGAGGTGAACACCACCGACGGAGTGATGCTCATCAACAGCTATGTGGACGGCACGGCGAACAGTCTCAGTCCGGCGGTTGCAGACATGAACAACGACGGCGATATAAACACCGCCGACGGAGTGTTGATAATAAACAATTATGTTGATAACAAATAAGATAACAAGAAAAACGAAATGAAAAAAGTATATTCAAAGCCTGCCACAGAATGGCGCAAGGTCTTTACGGAAAGCTGTCTGATGGCTGCATCCGGCGAAAAAACGATTGAAGTAGAGTGGAAGGAGAAGGGCAACGGAACAAAGAATGCCGACCCAAGCGCAGAAATCCTGTCGAAAGACCACAACGGCATGGGACTTTGGGACGACGGCGAATAGGTCCCGTAACAGTAAAACCAACAGAATAACATATAAACAAATGACGGAAAACGAAGGGGCAACAGCCTCATCTCGTTTTCCGTCGTTTTTTTTATAACCACTCTTTTTCTCCTTATTCCGCAAGTCATGCGGAGAATAATTGGTCTATTCTCCGCAAATTTGCGGAGAATAGAGACGGTAATCTCCGCAAGAAGGGTGGAGAGAGGGGATTTATTCAAGTTCCCTCCTTACAAATCTCTTCAACAGGAACGTGAGGAAATAGGGGAAGGTGTAGAAGTGTCCGTTGAAACCGATGTTCTTGTTGCAGAGCTTTATCCCGTATTTTATTTCTGGGTATTTGCCGTCAGCAGCTGTAAGTTTGGAGAGCGACTTAGTGGCATTGTCTGTTGCTTTCACTTCTATTGGTATCAGCGATGATGTGTCGCGGATGAAGAAGTCCATTTCTATAGTAGACTTCTCGTTGCGGTAGAAATACAGGTCGTACCCTTGCTTTACAAGCATGTCGCCTACGATGTTTTCGTATATTGCTCCTTTGTAAGTGCCGTAGTTCTTGTTGACGCGCATGTCTTCCTGTGACTCCTCGTCGAGGGAGGCAACGAGTAGTCCCGTGTCTTTATAGTAAAGCTTGTATGATTTCGGGTCATAGTTGCCTTTCAGCGGAAGCGATACCTGTGCGAGACAATAGCATACGTTCACGATGCCGGCATCACGCAGCCATTCCACGGTACCAACGTATTCCCTGTTTCTTGCTCCATGTGCAATCTTGCTGATCTGGAATTTCTTGTTGTCTTGTCCGAGAAATACCGAGATATGGTTGTATATATTCTTGATTTTCCCTTTGTCGAGGCCCTGTGCATATTTTGTGATGTCCTCCTCGTAGTCGAGCAGCAGCTGGCGTTGCATCATTAGAGTCCCGCTGTAGTTGCCGTTGTTTATGAAGCTGTTGACTACGGCAGGCATTCCTCCGATGGTCATGTATTCCCTGAAGATTTCTCCCAAAGTTTCCATCTCCAAATTTGATAGTGGAGTGATGCTGCACATCTTGTTGTATAGATGTTCAATGAAGGTGCTGTCGTATCCTTTTGCCCATAGAAACTCTTCGAAGTCCATCGAGTGCATGGTATAGTCCTGCTTGTAGCCTACGCTGTTGGATTCTATCTCACGGTAGTTGATGCCCATCAGCGAACCGGAACATATCACGTCGTATCTTCCGTCTATGCAGAATGCCTTCAGACTTGTGGCGCATGCAGGACAGTCTTGCAGCTCGTCAAAGAATATCAGAGTGTTTCCAGCTTCAAAATTGAGACTGGGATCAATCAAGGTTATGTTCCTGACGATATCCTCAACTTCGTAGCTGTCATCGAAAATGGCCTTGTATTTTTTCTGCAACACGAAGTTTATGGCAATGACGTTCTTATAGTTTTCGGTGGCAAATTGCATGATGGAAGCTGTCTTCCCAATCTGCCTTGCTCCTTTTACTATAAGAGGCATCTTGTTTTCTGTCTGTTTCCAATCCCTTAGGATTTTGTCTATTTTTCTTTGTAACAGTTTCATATTCAATGAGTATGTGCTGCAAAGATAGTGTTTTTATCACAAAATTCCAAGCATATCAAGGGATGAAATCACAAAATTCCAAGGTTTTCAAGCGGGTTTATCACAAAATTCCAAGGTTTTTAAGCTGGTTTATCACAAAATTCCAAGGTTTTCAAGTGGGTTTATCACAAAATTCCAAGGTTTTTATGGTCTGGAATCACAAAATTCCGGATAATAAGTCAGGGAAATGCCTTTGGGCGCTTAGTCGGATACTACTTGTGTCGTGTACCCTTTGCCGTAGCAGCTTTGGCAGGTTCCTGTGCCACAGCATGTACTGCAACGCATCACCACCTTTTCCTTGTAGAAGTTGTGTGAGTCTCCCATGTCGCCTGTGCCGCCGCAGATGGCGCATCGGCGTGTTCCCTTGCACGCATAGCATGCGACTTTCACGATTCTTGCCGACGGCTTCTTCGTGCCGCGTGGAGGTGCTACGTATCCGCTATTGCCGGAAGAATAACTTCCGCCACTGTTTCGCTTTGTGAATTTGGCGTACAGACGGTCGTATTCGGCCTTGTTTATCCGGCTGAATGAAGCTGAGTAGTTGTATGCTCCCTTGATGGTTATGTGTGAAAAGTCTGGCGATACGAGCATAGATTCCAACCAGCTAAGCAAGTAGTTGCGCACACGTTCGTAGTACACTGTGTAGTTGGCACCGATGCGTGGCATGTCTTTGAATTGTCCATAGTCAGCCTTGCCGTTTTTCATGCCGAAATCCTTCAGCTTTATTCCTCCGCGCCACGCATTGTTCTTGTATATAGCGCAGCGGTCGCCTTTGTCGTAATAGAATTGCAGGTTGAAGATGATGCTTTTGTCTGCGGTGGCATAATATCGCGTTTCGCCGTCAGGGAAACGGTTCTGTGCAGCGCAGTTAATGGTTGCCAGTAAAAGGAGAATGACTGCAGCCAGGAGTTTGTTTTGTATTGTTTTCATGTTCTGATATGTTGTTGGGGTTCAGTATGATTACGTTATGCCTTAAACGAAGAAAGCTGACGAGTGATAAGGAGATTTGTTTTCCAACCGATGCTTTCAGTCAGCGATGTCGGGTTTGAAACGTATATCCTTGCCACTTGTCAGCTTTGTTTATGTCAGCAAGTTATGGGAAACTTGCGTGGGTTCAGTCTTCTTTATTTGTCCTCGGCGTCGATGGCCTTGATTTTCTGCTTGATGAGCTCGAGGTCGTCCTTCAGCTTCTGCACCTTGCGGTTCATCTCGTCGATGAGGCTGTTGCCCTTCTTGCTTGATGCGTTGAGGAAACCGAGGTTGTTCTCGTAGGTCTGTATCTCCTGCTTCATCTGGTCGGCACGGCGCATCAGACGTCCGCGCTCGTTGTCGAGAGCGTCTTCGCCACGCTTTGCCACGTTCTTCAGGTTAGTCTTGAAGCTGTCCAGACGGCGGCGTGCCGTTGAGATGTTCAGTTCCTTGAATATCTTGTCGAGCACGGCGTGGTATTCGTCATAGAGCTTGTCCTTCTCTTTGTATGGCACGTGGCCTATGGCGTTGTATTCCTCCATGAGCTTCTTCACTGTAGCCTGTGTGTCGTCGCCGGCATCCTCGAGCAGAGCCTTGAGCTGGGCGATGATGCCCTGCTTCTTCTCCAGGTTCTCGCGCTCCACGTTGCGTGTTCCGGCGTTTGCCTTGTTGCGTTCTTCAAAGAAGTGGTTGCAGGCGGCGAGGAAGTCGTTCCATAGCTGGTCGCCGTATTTCTTCGGCACCATTCCGATGGTCTTCCATTCCTTCTGCAGGGCGATGAGCTTGTCGCTTGTAGCCTTCCAGTCGGTGCTGTCGGTGAGTGCCTGAGCCTTCTCCACGAGAGCTTTCTTCTTCTCGGCGTTCTCGGCGAATTCCTTCTTCATCTCGGTGAAGAATGCCGACTTGCGTCCGAAGAAGTCGTCGCATGCTGCACGGAAACGCTCGAATATCTTCACGTTCATCTTCTGCGGAGCGAAGCCGATGGTCTTCCATTCGTTCTGGATTTCTATGATCTGCTTCGTATGCTCTTCCCAGTCGGCAGCCTTCTTGTTCTCCTCCTTGGCGATGGCCTCCACTTTCTCGCAGAGAGCGGTCTTCTTGTTGAGGTTCTCCTCCTCCTTGGCGCGCAGGTCTTCGAAGTGCTGCTGGTGCTTTTTGTTTATCACTGTAGATGCAGCCTTGAAGCGGCTCCAGATGCTTTTGCGCAGCTCCTTGGCCACGGGTCCGCTCTCACGGTACTCGTTGTGCAGCTCCTGCAGCTGGTGGAATGCGCTTATCACGTCCTCCTCGTCGGCGAGCTTCTCGGCAGCCTCACAGAGTCTGGTCTTTATTTCGAGGTTCTTCTTGAAGTCGTATTCGCGTGCTTCGCTGTTCAGCTTGAGCAGATCGTAGAACTGCTCCACGTATAGCTGGTAGTTGCGCCAAAGCTCGTTGGCGTTTTCTGCCGGCACCGGTTTTATTTCCTTCCATTCCTGCTGCAGCTGCTTGAACTCCTGGTATGAGTTGTTCGCCTCTTCGGGAGAGGTCACCATAGCCTTGATTTTCTCTATGATTTCGAGCTTCTTCTTCAGGTTGTCCTGCTTGAGCTTCTCCTGCTCTTCAAACTGCTTTGCCCTTCTTTCCTTGATGACAGCCATTTCCGCCTTGAATGCGTCTTCGTCGGCATCCGGCTGTACCTGATATGCGGCAGGGTCTCCGCCGTTGTCGAGATAAGCCTTCATTTCGGCTTCTCTCTCTGCAAAGTGCAGTTTGTAGAATACCGTCTTGAGGTAGTCCACTTCGTCCTTCTGCGGCACTTCTTCAGCGTGGGCCAGCTCCTTGATTCTTTCTACAACCTCCGCCTTGCTCTTGTATATTCTTTTCGGCTCTGCCTTTTCCTCAGCTTCTGTTCCGGCTGTGTCTTCGGCAGCGGCTTCTGTTGTTTCTACCTTCTCCTGGGCTGCTGCTGTATCGGCTGCTGCCTGTGCTGGAGTCATTTCTACATTCTTCTCGTTTTCGAGTTCGAGAGATTTTTCTTGAGAGTCCATTACTTCACTTTTTAAATTTGTGATAGGTGTTCCAAATAAATACTTGCCGCTTCTTTATGCAATGGGCGATGCCCATGCACCCCCTGCTACATATCATGCGTATATATAATATGTAAGGAAAAGCTGCACTAAAATGAATTGCAAACTTACGTAAAAAGATTGTAAATTCCTATTTATCGCAATAAATTTTGATGTTTTCTCGCTAAATAAGCCTCTTGTGGCGGAATATCCACCACGAAACGCCTGATATGATGACCGAAACGACGATTGCTATGAGGAAACCGAACTTGTTGTTTTCCATGCCGTTTATGAGGTTCATTCCGAGCAGGCTGGCTATGAGTGTGGGGAACATGAGGATGATGCTCACGGATGTGAGCGTACGCATCACGGTGTTCATGTTGTTGTTGATGATGCTCGAATATGTGTCCATCGTGGATTCGAGAATGTCCGAATAGATGCTTGTGGTCTCCCTTGCCTGGGTCATCTCGATGTTCACGTCCTCGATGAGGTCGGCATCAAGCTCGTCCACCTGCAGCTTGAACTTCAGCTTGGCAAGGAGGTTCTCGTTGCCTCGGATGGATGTCTGGAAGTATGTCAGCGAGTCCTGCAGGCGTGACAGTCCGATGAGCGACTCGTTGTTCACCTCGCGGTCCAGATTGCGCTTTGCCTTTTCTATCAGACTGTTTATCTGCTTCAGTCTCTTCAGATACCACACGGCGGAGGAGAGGAACAGACGGAAGATCATGTCCACGTAGTCGGTGAATCCCTCGTTGCGCTTCTGCTGGTAGCTGACGAAGTCAATCATCACGTTCGTCTCGTAGAAGCAGACGGTGATGGTCACATCCCTCTTGTGTATGATGCCGAGCGGCACGGTGGTGTATGGCGTGCGGGAGCGAATCTCCTTGACGTATGGTATACGCAGGATAATAAGCATCCATCCGTCGTCGTACTCGTATCGGGCACGCTCGTCGGTATCGCTGATGTCGGAAAGAAAATAATCCGGTATTTTATACTCGTCCACCAGCATCTGCTGGTCTTCCTCACTCGGACACGTCACTTGTATCCAGCAGTTGGGCTCCCATTCCTTTATGGCTTTCAGTCCGCCATTAGTCTTCCAGTATGTTCTCATTTTGATTAGTTCTCCACTTGGCTAAACGTCCAAGCGCAGAGCTGTCAAGCTGAGAGAGCCATTGCCATCCCTGCGCCTACAAGTTTATGTTTTCCGCGTGATAATCGTCCATAATTAATATTGATATTGATTTAATCGTGTGCAAAGGTAGTCTTTTTGTTTCAAAAAACAATCCTTTGGCCGTAATTTTATTGATTATGTAACATTATCTTGTTACTATATTTTTTATTTTCCGCTTCCGTGGCAAACAGGGCATTTGCCAGTTCCGCCGCAGGTCTTGCATTTTCCTTTGCCGTTGCACGCCGTGCATTTGGCTTCAGACGCGCCGGCCTTTATCCAGCCCGTCCCGCTGCAATATCCGCACAGTCCGCTGCCGTGGCATGCGTTTTTCCTTCCGCCTCCGCTTGTCGGCGAGCATTTGCCGGAGCCGTTGCATCGCCTGCATTTGCCTGTACCGCTTTTGCTCCCTGCCGATTGGTTGTAGGTAGAACCGGTACCGCCGCTTTCAGGAGTGTTGTACGTGCTGGCGTTGCCATTGCCGTGGCCTGTAAGTCCGCTGATAGAATTGGTCAGTCCGCTGAGAATGTCGAATATATTCATGTCGTCAGCTGCGGCAGCCCTTGCTTCCTCAGCCTTGTAGTCACGGTTTTCCCAGCCACCCCACAGACCGACCAAATTATACCGTGATGTCACTTTGCCTTTCAGGTATTTTATGAAATTGTCTACGTTCTCAAAGTTCCCGATAGACTGTTCACTTTGACGACCGTCTTTGTAGACATTATTTATGTATTTATAGTATGTAGTATTGCCATATTTGTTATATGACGTTGTAACTGAACTTATAAAATTTGTTTTTGGAGCTCTTCCGAATTTATCCACTATGTTGTCCCCATGATTTGTTGTATGCTCATAGATTTGTTTCTTTATGTTGTCTTGTCCGTCATACGCTATATAAGTATATGAATTAACAATAGTTACGAACAGCCCTTTTTGGTTGAGCTTATCAAGCTTTTTCTGGTCAAAGTTTACTGTAGAAATGAACTTCATGGCTTTAGCCTTAGGGTTATGGTTGAAAATGGCATATTTGCGCTGGCTGTTATAATAATTAAGCACATAGCCTTCTTTAAATTTCTGCTTGCAGAGCTTTTTCAGATTCCAGCTGCTGCATATCGTATAAATCTGCTTTATGTTGTCAGTGTTTGCCCTGTGTAAAACAATTCCGCCGCTTTTTGTATATATCACAGACGTTATGTATCTCCCGCCGTCCATCAGATTCTGAATGTCTTGTTCTGAAACCTCCGACGGGTAGACGTCGCATTTCACGTCCTTGTCGTTGGTTTCCGTAAGATATGCTACGAAAAAGCCGTCGTTATATTCTTTTTCCTGGGCACTTGTTATCATAGATGTCAGTGCAACGATAATAGTAAGCAGTAATTTCTTCATGTTTAAAGTTTTGTTTGTTGTATGTATACTGATGTGCTGCAAATGTATTATTTTTTTTCTTTATATACAAGTGCTTATTTTAATAATTTAGTAATGTAATATTATATTTCTCATAGTTTATGGAGGGAAGTGGTAAATATGGCTTGGAAAGAATCATCAATGCTGATTACTTATAAAAATATTAGCTCTGTCTTTCTGGTAGATATAGTTTATTCCCGAAAAAAAAAATGCAATGCGCCGAATAAACAGGATTGGTGCATTGCCTTTTTGTATGTATCAGTAGCTCATTTTCACTCCCACGTAATAACTTCGTGGCAGCGACGGGCCATAGACATAGTTTGAATCTCGGTTCCATCCCTTGTCGAAGTCCTTCTGGTAGGCGTTGGTGAAGTTCTGTATTCCTGCGTTTACCTGCAGCGTCATGTACTTATAGACAGGGAAGTCGTATGCCACCTTGAAGTTCATCTCCATGAACGTAGGCGTTTCCACAGCCACGGGGCTTTCCACGCCCGAACCGGCAGAATGGCCGATGAGCATGCTGCCTGTGTAGTTGCCCGTGACGGATGCAGTGAGCCGCTTCAGCGGTGTGAACGATGCGGTGAAGTAGCCGTAGGTGTTCGGCGTGCGCATCATTCTCCTGTATTTCTGCCCAGGCACTTCGTCGTTCCATGATATTGCCTCGTCGTACATGCTCTTCTGCAGTGTCAGTCCTGCCTGCAGCGTGAACCACTTGGTGAACACCGCCTTGCCTTCGAGGTTAAGTCCGAACACTTTGGCTCCATAAGCGTTGTAGCGTTCCTGCACGGTGTTCCCCTGTGCATCCGGCTTGTCGAGCTGGCGCAGGGCGAACACGTTGTCGAGGTCGGTATAGAAGCCCTCAACCAAGAGGTTCGTCTGTACGTCGCCGAACTTATGGTACATGTCGGCAGAAAGACTGAAACTGTTTGAGCGCTCCTCCTTCAGATTGTCGGCCAGCACCGTCACGAGTCTTTCTCCGCCTACCACACCAACGTGCAGATCTTCGTCGAAAGCCTGCGGCGCACGGAATCCTCCGGCATAGGTAAGTCTGAGGTTGATGTTCTCCGTAGGGTTGTAGCGCAGGTTCACTCGCGGACTGAAAATCATGTGGTCAATAAGGTTATGCTTGTCGAGTCTGCCGCCGAGCAGGAAGCTCCACTGCTTGTTTTTCCATTCGTTCTGGAAGTAGAAGCTCCCGATGTTGGTGTGCTGCTTGAAGTTGCGGTCGTAGCCCAGGATAACATCCTTCAGTCCGTCGTAGTTATACTCCGCTCCGAGGGTGAGGTCGGACGGCATGAACAGAAGCTTGCTGAATGAGTGGACATACTGTGAGCCGAACACATAAGTGAAGTCATGGGTCCTGCCGTATGCCTTGTCGGCAACTTCAATATCCTCTTCCGTTCCCTCGCCGATGCCGCCGTAGTAGCTCTTTCTTGCTGTGGTCTGGAAAGAGAAGTATGCCGAAAGATGGTTCTTCTCGTTTGGCGTAAACAGGTCGTAGGTCAGTCCGCCGCCCTGAATGTTGTGGTCCACCTGCCCCGTGATGTTTGCCATGTGCTCCGGCATGTCGAGATTGTTTCCTCCACGGCGGAACTCCTTTATGGCGTGATACTGCAGACTGAGCTTGGAATATGGGCTGAGGCGCAGATAAGAGCTCAGGCCGAAGGTCTGGTTCTTCAGCTCCGGCAGTTCCGTATATCCGTCGCCGTCGTGGTCGTAGCCATTGCGGCTGCGGCTTTGTCCATAGGCATAGATGCCTGCCTTGTTGTCGCCGGTAACGAGCGACACGTTGCCGCTCGTGATATTGTCAAACGAGTTTGAACCGCCCTGCGACATCAGCGTGTGGCCGAACGATGCCGAGTTGCGCGTCGGTTCCTTCGTTATGATGTTTATCGTTCCGCCGATAGCTGACGCGCCGTAGAGGGCAGACCCTCCGCCACGCACCACCTCCACGCGGTCTATCATGTTCGCCGGAATCTGCTCCAGCCCATACACACCGTTCAGGGCGGAGAACACAGGGCGCGAGTCTACGAGAATCTGCGAGTAATGACCGTCGAGTCCGTTAATCCTCACCTGTGTGAATCCGCAGTTCTGACAGTTGTCTTCCGTCCTCACACCGGGCTGGAAGTTGAGTCCCTGTGCCAGACAGGCGCTCTGTGTCATGTCAAAGAGCTTCGTGTTTATCACATTCACCAGGTTAGGAGCGAGTCTCCGCTTGGTTTCGCTTCTGTTAGCCGACACCACCACCTCGTCGAGAGCCACGTCGTCGGCCTCCAGCTGGAAGTTCAGTTCTGCCGTATCGTCCTTCTTTATCGTGATTGTCTTCTCCTGCGTCTTGTATCCCAGATAAGACACCTCTATGGTGAACGTGCCTTCCGGCAGGTTCTTCAGGAAATAGTGTCCTGTATTGTCTGTTGTTGTCCCTATCGTGGTTCCCTTCAGTCGGATGGTGACATATGGCATGTGCTCGCCGTTGCTCTTGTCCTTCACGTGTCCGTAGACATTGGCGTCTGTAGCTTTGACCACGGTGTTTGCAAAGTCTTCATTCACTGCCACCGGTGCTGCCTGTGCCGCAAATGAGACTGTAAGCACTCCTGCTGCGAGTGCCAACTGCTGAATCTTTGATTTCATTTGTCTTTTTTTAAAATTAAGTGTGAATAATTACATGCAGAAACCTCATGCCGTAGACACCAATATACGTTGTCCCAGGCATGTTCGGGCTTATGCACGGGTATTTGATGCTTGCAGCCGGATAAGGCTGCATGCGTATGACCGGCAGACATTGGCTCCAATGCTGATGCCAGCCGACAATTCTACCATTTATAAAATATAAAAAGCTAAAGAGAAGCCGGTGCCGGTGGGGCACGGGTGGATAGAATATCGTCCTCACGCCTCTTGACGAACGGACAAGACACAATGTAGACGATGTGGGCGATTGCCATGAACACGGCAATCCTTACTGTCGTAGGAACCACATACGGCAAACTTTGCAACTGGCACAATACGCAGTCGTGACTGAACGAGGTCTGTGCCGTCAGGTGGCCGTCGTGGTGAACATGGTTGATGCAGTCCTGGCAGAAGGGAACGGCACTTGCCCTTTCCGCCTCCGAATGGTGGTGGAAAGTGACGGCTATCAGCAGTGGCAAGTATACCAGCAGCAGCAACCGTGCAAATTTCATTCTCCTTACGTCAATCCTGATCATTATCCAATCTTTTTCGCATGCAAAGATAGTGCAAACCGAATGCAGAACAACAAGCTTGCTTGATTGTTATTATGCTGAGGTGCAGCCTATCTTATGCAAAGTTAATGCAAAAAGTTTATCCTGCGCTATGCAAATAACAAACTTTTAGATTTAAATGATGATAATGGCGTATTTTTAATGAAAAACATATCCTTTTTGATATGAGGTATGGGTGCTTCATCGGTCGTCCCACTATAGTGAAAAGTATTTCTCACTATAGTGAAAAATGAATCCCACTGCAGTGAGAAATACTTTTCACTATAGTGGGACGTACGGAGAAGCATTGCTTTCCGGCCGGCGAAGAGAGCCTTGATGCGGATGTTTATTCTGCCAACGGCTTAGTATAAAACCGTCTGCCTGCCTTCCTTCTTTATTATGAGGATGGCGAGCAGAATGGTTACGAGGAGCGGGATGGCGTAGACGTATTGCGGTATGTCGGCCGGATTCAGGGCCAGGATGCCGTGCATCATGCGTGCGAAGTGCGAGATGACCAAGCCCGCGATTTCCTTTGCGCTGTACAGATGGAAGCCGGCTTTGGCTGCAGAGAATATGACGAATGCCGCTCCGAGCAGGGTGCATACGGCTGTCCAGATGCGCGACAGACGCTCCAAACGCTTGTCGCCCAGAGCGCCGATACTCTGCATCACGCTGTCAGAGAATCCTTCGTCGGGGATTTCCGTTTGTCTGGCGTGTGAGAAAAACTCGTCCAGCAGTATGTCGTTCTTATCTTCTTTCATATCCGTTGTTCTTTAGATAGGTTGTCAGTTTCTCCTTTCCGCGGTGCAGGTGTGATTTCACCGTGCCGCTTGTCATTCCCGTTATGCTTGCTATCTTGTCTATCGGCTGTCCCTCGATAAGCTGCAGCGTTATGCAGGTGCGCTCTTCGGGTTTCAGCGTGGCGAGCGCCTTCAGTATGTCGATGCCCAGGGCGCAGTCTGCCGTTGTCCCTCCGCTTCGGGCAGCAACTGCCGGTGTGTCGGCGTCTTCGGTCTGGTGGTGCGTGCGTCGGTAGTCGTAGTGTGTGTTGTATGCTATGCGCATTATCCATGTGGAGAAGGATGACAGTCCGCGGAATTTCCCGATGTTCATGTATGCCTTTATGAACGTCTCCTGCGCAAGGTCGTCGGCAAGCTGGCTGTCGCCCACGGTCAAGCCGAGGAGGAAGCGCCTCACCTGCGACTGGTATTTGCGCAACAGCGCGTCGAAGGCGCGCTTGTTGCCGAATACCACCACTTGCGTAACAAGAGTTATATCATTCATAATCGGAATTTAGAGTTGGGAGTTAAGAAACAAAGTTCGGTGGCCGAAGGGAAAGCCAATTCAGAGTTGTTCCCGCTTCGCTGCGATTAAGGGTTTTCAATCAAGAGTCTTGAATTTGAAGCTTCCGATCTAAACCTCTTCGTTTTGGGTTGCCGTAGTGCCTTCGCCGTTTGCGGTCTTGTTGCCCGGCTCCGTCGTGTTGGCGGTGGAATCAGGGGCGTTGGTGTCGGCATTGTTGGCTGTCGGTGCAATCTTCTTCTTTGTGGTCCATGCCACTACGGCGAGTCCTGCGCCATAGAATGCCACGAGGAATCCGATGCCCATAAACATACTGCTGTGTATGAATATGGCGAATATCACGATGCCGATGCCGATGAACATCCTCTTCACTCCCTTCTCCCAGAGCGCCTGGTCGTTGGGCTGAGGCTTGGTTTGGGCCACTTCCTGCGGTATGGGCTGCCCGTTCTTCAGCGCCAGTTCGGCGAGCTGTATCTTCTGCTTGCGCAATTTGATGACGAAGTAGATTATCAGGGCGATTATCATCACCGGTGCGAGGAAGAACATGATGAATATTATGGCTATGGGTACGAAGGCATTGCCCATCAATTTGGCATGCCCGTCTATGTCGTATGGCTCGTCCCATCCCTGCGTGCCGGCATCGGCGTCAAAGCCGACAGTGTCCACGTCTGCCGAGTCTACACTTGCCGTGTCGGAGTATGCCACGATGGCCGCTGAGGCTTTCGTGTTCCCGTTCTCGTCTGTCTGCTGTGTCGCCTTTACGCTTGCCAACGGAGTGTGTCGGTGATGCTGTGCTGTTGCCGGCAGGGTGCCTGTCAGAATCATTCCTGCCATGAGTGCTGCTAAAATCTTTTTCATATCTTTATCGTTTTTGTTTCTTTGTCTGTTAGACGTATCGGTATCCCCGTTTGGTTGCAAACATACGAAAAAAACTGCATTCTACTGTGGAAGTTCGCTTTTTTCGTATTGCCCTTCACTCCGGACAATGGTGCCGGACAAAAACGGGGAACCACCCTTGCAGTTTGCAAACCTCCGGCTCCTGTCTGAATCAAGAACTTGAACACCTTAATTATATATAAGGGGCTGAAGCTTCATCCGATATACTTGTCTGCTCGTTTTCTCGTCTCCTTGTCAGCTTGTCTCCCCGTAAGCTTGTCAATAGAATTTATTTGGAAGGAAACGAAAAAATGAGTAACTTTGCAGCCGCTTTCTGAGAGGAGAAGGCTGGAACAGAATCGGCGAGTGCTTGATAAACCTCCCTGACTCCGTGGCATCCGTAGTGGTGGCGGAGACTAAACAAAACAAGGATTATGAATAGAAATGAAAATAAAGTGAGCGTGCTGTTCATGCTTTTCAGCGTGCTCTTCTGCGTATGCCTGATTACGGCAAACGTGCTCGAGACAAAGCAGATATCTTTCGGACCGATCAGCATCACCGGCGGACTGCTGGTGTTTCCCGTGTCGTATATCATAAACGACTGCGTGTGTGAGGTGTGGGGCTACCGCAAGGCGCGCCTGCTCATCTGGCTGGGATTCCTGATGAACTTCATCTTCGTGGCATTCGGCGCCCTCTGCGATGCTATCCCGGGAGCTCCCTACTGGCAGAATGAGGAGGGCTTCCATGCCGTGTTCGGACTGGCGCCGCGCATTGCCGCCGCGTCGTTCATCGCGTTCCTCGCCGGTTCGTTCATCAATGCCTACGTGATGAGCCGCATGAAGGTTTCCGACGGAGGAAAGCGCTTCGCCCTGCGCGCCATAATGAGTACGGTGTACGGCGAAGCGGCGGATTCGGTGATATTCTTCCCTTTGGCCCTGGGCGGCGTGGTGCCGTGGAGCGAGATTCCGATGCTCGTGGCATCGCAGGTGCTTCTCAAGACGGCATACGAAATCATCGTGCTGCCCGTAACCATCCGCGTGGTGAGGAAGACCAAGGAGCTTGAGGGCGAGGACGCCTACGACGAGGGCATAAGCTATAATATCTGGAGAATAAGGAGTATTTAATAACAATGACAAACAGCGAAAACAGAAAAGACGAGGGTCTGCACGCCCTCGGCAAGAAGACGGAGTACAGGATGGACTATGCTCCCGAGGTGCTCGAGACCTTCGAGAACAAGCACAAGGAGAACGACTATTGGGTGCAGTTCAACTGCCCCGAGTTCACAACCCTCTGTCCGATTACCGGACAGCCCGACTTCGGCGAGATCATCATCAAATACATCCCCGACGTGAAAATGGTGGAGAGCAAGAGTCTGAAGCTGTATCTCTTCAGCTTCCGCAACCACGGCGACTTCCATGAAGACTGCGTGAACATCATCATGAAAGACCTGGTGAAGCTGATGGACCCGCACTATATCGAAGTGACGGGACTCTTCAAGCCGCGCGGCGGAATAAGCATCTTCCCGTTTGCCAACTACGGCAGACCGGGCACAGAATACGAGGCGCTCGCCCAGCAGCGCTTCATGCAGCACGGAATGTAACCATAAAGAAGAAAGAAAATACATATTCATATAGCGCAGCGCATGGCGTACATGCGGAACCGGAATAAAAAGAGACAACGGAATATGCTTTTGGACTTTTTCCTCACCTGCAACAAAATCGGTGCTTTCACCCTCGGCGGCGGATACGCCATGATTCCCATCATGGAGCGCGAGTTCGTGGACAAGAAGGGATGGATGGACAAGCAGGAATTCATGGACATCATGGTGGTGGCGCAGACCACGCCCGGCATCTTCGCCATCGACATGGCGAGCCACATCGGCTACAAGCTCCGCGGAGTGTGGGGCGGCATAGTGGGGGCTGTGGGTATCGCCCTGCCCTCGATACTGGCAATCCTGCTGATAGCCATCTTCTTCCAGGCTTTCAAGGACAATCCATACGTGGGCAAGTTCTTCCGTGGAGTGCGCCCGGCAGTGGTGGCGCTCATCGCTTCGCCCTGTTTCACCATGGCGAAGACGGCGAAGCTCTCGTGGCGCAACATCTGGATTCCCATCGTATGCTGTGCCCTCATCGCCCTCTTCGGCGTTTCGCCTATACTTATAATAATAGCTGCCGGAGTAGGCGGATGGCTGTGGGGGAAATTAAGAATGGAGAATGAAGAATTAAAAATGAAGAATTGAGAAACGAAGTTCGGCGGCCGAAGGGAAAGCCAATTGAGAGTTGTCTGCCTGATTCTTAATTCTAAACTCTAAATTCGAATAACTCTAAACTCAAAATCCAAATTATGATATTCCTAAAGATATTCCTCATATTCACGAAGATAGGCACATTCAATTTCGGCGGCGGCTACGCAATGCTCTCGCTGATACACAATGAGGTGGTGGTAAAGAACCATTGGATGACCAACGCCGAGTTTACAGACATAGTGGCGATAAGCCAGTCCACGCCAGGCCCTATCGGCATCAACGCCGCCACATACGCAGGCTACACATCCGTGTTGCACGCCGGCTATCCCGAATGGGCGGCAGTGCTCGGCTCTGTCCTGGCGTCGCTCTCGATAATCTGGCTGCCGTTCATCATCATGATTCTCATCAGCCGTTATCTCATCACCCACAAGGACTCAAAGGTGGTGAAGGACGTGTTCGGCGGATTGCGCCCCGCCATCGTGGGACTCATCGCCGCAGCCGCCGTGCTGCTCATGACTAAAGACAACTTCGGGAGCATCAGCGAGGACCCCGTAAGCTTCTGGATAAGCATCGCAATCTTCGCGTTCTCGTTTGTGATGACACGCTACAAGAAGTCGAATCCGATACTCATCATGCTGCTCTGCGGCGTGCTTGGGCTCGTGATATATTAAAATCCCAACCGGTCATTTAATCCGCCATCTTCCTTGTCAACTCGTCTCCTTGTCAACTCGTCTCCTTCTTGTAATGTATAGTATGTGACGGTGGATATTCTTTTTTCAATAAAAAATTTTTTTTCTTTTTCAACCCTCACACCCTCACAATCCGGCTGGAACCCCTGTGTT
>OLSD01000186.1_pt1 | contig 70577 bp, 67 predicted proteins | sample 1672211 | NCBI WGS metagenome assembly OLSD01 (sample SAMEA3136659, study PRJEB25190) | human gut metagenome | reverse complement strand
TATCCTCTGGATAGGACATGTGCGTGTCCTTGTAGCCTTCCGCCCAAACGTTCTCCAGCGCGATCTTCAAATTGTACTTCTCCAGCGTCGGCATCATCTTTTCAATGAGCTTGTAATTGCCGTAGCGGGTTCTGTCCACGCTGTCCTCAATGTAATAGGGATGCATGACGGCGATTTTGCCGCCCACCTCGGCCGTCGTTTCCAGAGCGCGGATATAGGCCGGCAGCAGGAAATCCTCGTATTCCTGATAAGTGCCGCTGCCGGGATGCTTCAGATGCGCATAATAAAACGGCATATGCGTCTGCGCCACCTCGAGTCCGGCTGCGCGCAGCGCATTCACATTGACCATCACGTGCGCCTTCCATTCGTCCGTCAGGATTTTCCACGGCTCCGTCTGGTATTCGCACAGGCTCAGGTCTACGCCGTGAAAGCCCGCCTTTTTCATCATCAGGCCCAGCACGTCGCACAGGGATACCAGCGCGTTCAGCGCCGTTTCGATGGCGGCCTTACTGCTTTCAGCGGTCAGGGTGACGTTGGCGTCGCGAACGATTTCAAACAGCGCGCCGATGGCGTCGGCGGTGTTCAGATCGTCATCCATCGCGCTGTCAAAGCGCTCACCGTAGGTCTTGATGCGCGCGGCGAAGGCCTGCTCGTCCTCGTTCATGGGGCGATCCTGAGCATGCTCCAGCAGGAAGACCATCTGATCGCGCGCGCTATACAGGCGGGACAGGGAGGCGTGCGCCTGGGCGATCATCTCGCGGCTGAAGTTGATGGGGCTGCGGTACTGAGCGGAGAGCATGAACATGCGCACGTCCTCAGCGTCAAACTCCTTGAGGATATCGCGCACGGTGAAGAAATTGCCCAGGGACTTGGACATTTTTTCGTTGTTTACATTGATGAAGCCGTTGTGCATCCAGTAATGCACATAGGGCTTGCCGGTTGCGCCCTCGCTCTGCGCCACCTCGTTTTCGTGGTGGGGGAAGAGCAGATCCTTGCCGCCGCAGTGGATATCAAAGGTTTCGCCCAGATATTCCATGCTCATGGCGCTGCACTCAATGTGCCAGCCGGGACGGCCCATGCCCCAGGGGCTGGGCCAGGCAGGCTCGCCGGGCTTCTGCGCCTTCCATACGGCAAAATCGGCGGGGTTCTTCTTGGCGCTGTCCACTTCGATGCGCGCGCCGGCTTCCAGATCTTCCAGGTTCTGGCCCGACAGGCTGCCGTAGCCGGGGAAGGCGGCGGTATCAAAGTATACGTCGCCGTTTACCTCATAGGCCAGCCCCTTGTCCACCAGCTTTTGTACCAGCGCGATGATCTGGGGAATATGCTCGGTGGCGCGGGGATGCACGGTGGCGGGACGGATGCCCAGCGCCTGCGCGTCCTTATAATACTCGGCGATAAAGCGATCGCCCAGCTCCTTGACGGTGATGCCTTCTTCATTGGCGCGGCGGATCATCTTATCGTCGATATCGGTGAAATTCTGCACAAACGTAACCTTGTAGCCGCGATGCTCCAGATACCGGCGCAGCACGTCGAACACGATAAAGGGACGGGCGTTGCCGACATGAAAATAATTGTATACCGTCGGGCCGCAGGCATAGATGCGCGCTTCGCCCGGATGAATGGGCACAAACTCTTCCTTGCGGCGGGTTTTGCTGTTGTAAATCTGCATAAAATAGGTTCCTCCTTTAAGTTAAGATGCGGGATTCTCGTCCGAATGGTCTTGCTTCTTGAGTGGACAGTGCGCGCTGTCCTCGGCGCACTGATCGCAGCCCAGACGGCAGGCGCAGTCGCGCAGCACCTTTTCAAGCTCTGTCAGCCGGTGATACAGCGCCTGCATGCGCTCCAGCATGGGATCGGGCAGGTTGGCGTGATCCAGCGTCGGGCGCGAGCCGTCCTTTCTGCGCACGATGCGGCCGGGGTTGCCCACCACCGTGCAGCCCTCGGGCACGGATTTGAGCACGATGGCTCCCGCGCCCACCTTGACGTTGCGGCCCAGGGTGATGGGCCCCAGCACCTTTGCTCCCGCGCCGATGATCACGCCGCTTTCCACCGTGGGGTGACGCTTGCCGTGATCCTTGCCCGTGCCGCCCAGGGTGACGCCCTGATAGAGCGTTACGTCGTCGCCCACCTCGGCGGTTTCGCCAATGACCACGCCCGCGCCGTGGTCGATGAACACACGGCGGCCAATCTGTGCGCCGGGGTGAATTTCAATGCCCGTCTTGCGGCGGGTGCGCGCCGATATCCAGCGCGCCAGCAGCGTGTGCCTGTGCAGGTATAGCCTGTGGGCGATGCGGTGCCAATACAGCGCCTTTACCCCAGGATAGCACAGCAGCACTTCCGCCCGGCTGCGCGCCGCCGGATCGCGCGCGAATACGGTAGCGATGTCCTCCGACAGATGCGTCGGCATAGCCAGCCTCCTTTATCATAAATAAACGCCGCCTCCCCTGCGGGAGACGGCGATAAGCCGCGGTTCCACTCCGCTTGGGGCATACGCCCCCTCTTGGATTGCCTTAACGCGGCGTACGGCGCAGCCTACTTGCCCTTCGGTGCGCGGCTCCCAGGGGCACTGTCCGCATCCGCCAAGCGCGCTTTCAGCCGCGGCGCGCTCTCTCTTGGACGGAAAACCCCGGACGATTTCCCTGTTCACTGCCATTGCTACTATTATATGTAGTGCGGCGCTTTTTGTCAAGCAAGGAAAGGCTTGCGGCGGCTCCTTTGCCGGTTTTTAACGCCCTGCGCTGCCCCTGCGCGCCGCCGCTTCAATACCAGTTGCCAAATCGCGTGTTTTCTGCTATAATTATCTGTACATCGTAAAGGAGGTGCATTCCATGTCCGCAAAGAAGGACAATCTGCCCACGAATGTGGACGTCGATCTGGAAAACGGCGGCACCATCAAATATGCCAACGAAGTTATCGCCATCATCGCCGGCGTGGCCGCCAGCGAAATTGACGGCATTGCCGGTATGTGCACCAGCGGCGGCATTTCCGATATCATCGGCCGCAACCGCAACATCACCCGCGGGGTCAAGGTAGAGGTAGGCGGCGAGGAAGCCAGTGTAGAGCTGTACATCATCGTCGAATACGGCTCGCCCATCCAAAAGGTTGCCTCCGACGTGCAGGAAAACGTGCGCAAGGCCATCGAAACCATGACCGGCCTGCACGTGGTCAATGTGGATGTGCATGTACAGGGCGTCAGCTTTGAGCGCGAAAAAAAGGCCGTGCAGAGCGGCATGGAATCCGCGCATCTGTCCAGCGAGGAAACGCGCCGCATTGAGGAAGAAACCCGCCAGACCCTCAAGGGCGAAATGACCCGCGAGGATGAAATTCAGCCTGAAACGGACGACCAGCCCGCCGCGGATGAAACCGAAGACGCGCTGGACGAAACCGAAGCCGAGGATGTAAAGGCTGTGGAGCAGGACGAGGAGAAGCAGACCGAAGCGGCCGCTGCGGAGTCCGAAGAAAACTGATCCTCTCCGCGCGTTCTGAAAGGAGCGTAAAAAATGAAAATGAAATTCTGGGATCGTATCATCCTGCGCATTGGCGCGGTGCTCACATTCCTGGGCGGTGTGCTTACCGCCGTGTGCGGTGCGATGATCTATGGCATGAACCTGGGCGAAGGCATTGTGATGCAGTCCATCCCGCTGACGCTGATCTGCGCGGGCGTGGTGATCGCCCTCATCAGTCTGTATAACCTGCTGATGCCGCGCCGCTATCACAACGGCCGCCATGCCTTTGTGGTGCAGCCTACCGAAATGGGCGAGCTGCGTATCGCCGTATCCGCCATCGAAAACCTGATTCTCAAGTGCGTGGAAACGCATAAAGAGGTCAAGGTGCAGGATATCGCCATCACCAACCGCCGTGGCGCGGTCAGCGTGCAGCTGCGCGTGACGATGGACAGTAATGTATCCATCCCGCATGCGGTGGAGCAGATTCAGACCCAGGTAAAGCGTTACCTGGCCGCCTCCTCGGGCATCGAGGTGCGCGATATCAGCGTTTCCGTGGATCGCACCGAGGGCGAAGCCCGTCCCGTTCCCATGGAAAGCCTGGTGCTCAACAATGAAGAGCCTGCCGCCGAGCAGGAGACCAAGAAGGAAAAGGTGCCCATGCACCAGCGCATCTTTGGCCGCGATACCACCAAGACCGAGGCTGAGCAGGTGATGGAGGCGGAGGAGATTACCCCGCCCGAAGAGCCTGAAAAGCCCGCCGAGGAGGTAGCCGAGCCTGCCCAGGAGCCTGCCGGACAGGAGGCCGAAAAGGAGGCGGAGGAGCATGAATAAGCTGTCTTCCGCCATTAAGGAAATCTTTACGCCCGGTACGCCGCTGTGCGCGCTGGCGTATGCGGCGCTGGGCGTCATCCTGGCGACGCTGCTGCTGACCATCGGCTTCTGGCGCACGCTGTTTATCGCAGTGTTCGCCGCCCTTGGCGCGCTGGCCGGCGGCATTGGCAACAAGCGCGACGCGGTGCGCGTTGCCATCAACCGTTCCTTCCCGCCCAAGGATAAGCCCTTGGATATCGAGCAGGATACGCAGGACAAAACGAATAAGCCCGAATAATCGGGCGTAAATACGGGGGATACCAGCTATGGCGCGTTCAGCAGCCCGCGCGGCGGCAATGCAGCTTGTGTACGAAAACCTGATGGGTGGCAGCGGCGAGGATACGCTGGGCGCGCTCATTGCCTTTACGCCCGAGGGCGACGATCAGGCGTATATTGACGCTACGGTCGCGGGCATTGAAAGCCATGCGGAAGAGCTGGACGCGCTGATTGCGCGCTACAGCACCTCTCGCGAGCTGGCACGTATCGCGCGCGTGGATTTGTGCATCCTGCGCGTGGCGCTGTATGAGATGAAGTACAGCCACGAAGTGGCTGAGTCCATCGCAATTAACGAAGCGGTGGAGCTTGCCAAACGTTTTAGCGAGCCCGCCAGCGCCCGCTTTGTCAACGGCATGCTGGGCGCGATTTCGCGCGGCGAGCAGCCCGAAGGCAAAAAAGATCAGCCCGCCTCCAAGCCCGAGCAAAAGGCGGATGAGGACGGAGAAAAGCAGGATTCATGATTGTCCTGGCCATCGATACCAGTTGCTATACCACCTCGGTGGCGGCAGCGGATGAAAACGGCGTGCTTGCATCTAATCGGCAGCTTCTGCCCGTGCAAGCAGGCGCGCGCGGCCTTCGCCAAAGCGAGGCCGTTTTTGCGCATATAAGGCAGCTTCCAGCGCTGTATGAAAAGACGCTGACGGATCTTTGCGGCCGCCGTCCGGACGCGGTCTGCGTGTCCGCTCATCCCAGGGACGACGAGACCTCCTACATGCCGGTGTTCCTGTCCGGCCTGTCCTTTGCGCGCGTGGCGGCAGCCTCCTTTCAGGTGCCGCTGCTTACGACCACGCATCAGCGCGGTCATGTGCGCGCGGCGCTGGAAGACAGCGGCCTGACGGCCAGCCCGTACCTGGCGCTGCACCTTTCAGGCGGCACAACGGAAGTACTGTTGATGGACAGGGAGGAGCGGCTGACGCTGCTGGCCGGTACGCGCGATCTGCACGCCGGGCAGCTGATTGACCGCGTGGGCGTGGCGCTGGGCCTGCCCTTCCCTGCCGGGCCAAGCCTTGAAAAGCTGGCTATGACGGGCGCGGCGCAGTCCTTGCTGCCCGTCAGCATGGAGGATGGAGACTGCCATTTTTCGGGCGCGGAGGCGCGCGCCATGCAGTGGATTCAGGCGGGAGATATGCCTGCGCCACAAATCGCGGCCGAGGTGTTCAGCCTGGTGGAGCGCACGGTGCTTCGCCTGCTGACCGCCGCGGCGGATAAAACCGGCGTTCGCGACGCGCTGCTGACGGGCGGCGTGGCCTCCTCGCAGCTGCTGCGCGATCAGATCTGCGCGATCAACCAAAAGCGCAGGCTGGGGCTGCGCCTGTACTTTGGGCAGCGCCAGTACGCGGGCGATAACGCGGCGGGCGTAGCGCTGATTGGCCGCGACCGGATGATGAAGGAGAAGCTATGAGCGCAATCATTTTGAATGGCAAGGAGTTGGCCGCGCAGATGGAAACAGCGCAGGCGCAGCGCGTGCGCGATCTGCAGGCGCGCGGCGTTTCGCCAAAGCTCGTCGTGGTGATGGCGGGGGATAACCCGGCCAGCGCCATTTATGTGCGCAATAAAGCCCGCGCATGCGAACGACTGGGCATTTTGTCCGATACCATCCATCTGCCGCAGACGGTTTCGCAGCAGGAGCTGCTGCGCGTGATCGACGGCCTGAACGCCGATCCAACAGTGCACGGCATCCTGATTCAGCTGCCGCTGCCGGAGCACCTGGACGAGGACGCGGCACTGCTGCGCGTAAATCCAGCCAAGGATGTGGACGGCTTTCATCTGTATAACGCCGGGAGCTTGCTGCGCGGCGAGGATGGTATTCGTCCCTGCACGCCGCAGGGCATTGTGCGCCTGCTTAAAAGCGCTGGTATTGCGCTGGACGGCGCGCGTGCGGTTGTCATTGGCCGCTCCAATATTGTGGGCAAGCCTGCCGCGCTGATGCTGACGCAGGAAAACTGCACCGTTACCCTGTGCCACTCGCATACGCGCGATTTGACACAGATCACCCGTCAGGCTGATATTCTGGTGGCTGCGGTGGGCAAGCCGCGCTTTGTGACGGCGGATATGGTCAAGCCCGGCGCGGCGGTGATCGATGTGGGCATCAACCGCGTGGATGGCAAAGTAGTGGGCGATGTGGACTTTGACGCGGTATCCGCCGTGGCGGGATTCATTACGCCTGTGCCTGGCGGCGTTGGCCCCATGACGGTCAGCATGCTGATGGAAAACACCCTGGAGGCCGCATGGAAGGCATCACGCTGACGGTATCGCAGCTCAACGACTATGTGCGCAGGCTGTTGGCTAGCGATCCCATCGTGCAGCATATCACCCTGCGCGGGGAGATCAGCAATTTCAAGCCTTACGCCTCGGGTCATTGGTACTTTACGCTCAAGGACGATACGGGCCGCATTGATTGCGCGCTGTTTCGCCAGTACACCTACGGCGTGCCCTTCATGCCGCAGGATGGCATGCGCGTGCTGGTAAAGGGCTCCGCCGGCCTGTATGTGCAGGGCGGCAAGTTTCAGTTTTACGCCGACGGCATGACGCAGGACGGCGTGGGCGATCTGTATCGTCGCTATCTGGAACTAAAGGAACGCTTAACGGCGGAGGGATTGTTTGACGCCTCCCGCAAGCGTCTGCTGCCGCTGCTGCCGCGCGCGGTGGGCATCGTTACCTCCGAGTCCGGCGCGGTGCAGCATGATATCCGCACGGTAGCCGGGCGGCGTTTTCCGGGCCTTCCGCTGGTGCTGCGCCCGGCGCAGGTGCAGGGGGATGGCGCGGCGCAGGATATCGTGCGCGGCATCGAGCAGCTTTCCCGTCGCAGGGATATTGATGTCATCATCGTGGGGCGCGGCGGCGGTTCGCTGGAGGATCTTTGGGCCTTCAACGAAGAAATCGTCGTGCGCGCGGTGGCTGCCTGCCCGGTGCCTGTGATATCGGCTGTCGGCCATGAAACGGACACCACGCTGTGCGATTTTGCTGCCGATATGCGTGCGCCTACGCCCTCTGCCGCAGCCGAGCTGGCAGTGCCGGAGCTGGCGGCGCTGCGGGATACCGTGGGCGATTTGCTGCACGCCGTGGATCAGGCCGCCGCGCATACGCTGCTGGAAAAGGATCGCGCGCTGGCGCGCCTGGAACAGCGGCTGTCGGCGCGGGAGCCCTTATCCTATGTGCGGGAAATGACGCTTCGCACCCAGCATTTGAAGGAACGGCTTGCCGCTGCGCTGGATAAGCGGCTGACGCTGCTGTCGGGCAGGCTCAGTCAGGCGCAGGAGCATCTGCGCGCCGTTGGGCCGCAGGCCGTACTGGGCCGCGGCTATACCATCGCCCTGCGCAAGGGGCAGGCTGTCGCTTCGGCCAGTCAGGCGGGCGGCGATATGACGCTGATATTCAGGGATGGCCGCGCCAATGTGCGCGTGCAGTCCGTTTGGGAGGGGGATCCTTTTGCCAACGAAGAAGGAAAAGCAAACCTTTGAGGAGCGCCTGGGCGCGCTGGAGGAGCTGGTAAACCGCATGGAAGCGGGCGGCATGACGCTGGCCGATACCCTCAAAGCCTATGAATCAGGCGTAAAGCTGTCCGAAAGCCTGAAAAAGGATTTGACGGCGGCGCAGGAGCGCTTGATCATCCTGCGCGGCGACAAGCCTGAGGAAGGCCCGGAGGAAGCATGAACTATAACGATCAATATGCCTATTATCGCCGCGCAGCAGAGGAAACGCTGCGCTGCGCTGTGCCTGCCGACGTGCCCAATCCCCTGGGCGATGCCATGCGCTACAGCTTGCTGGCGGGCGGCAAACGTCTGCGCCCCGTGCTGCTGCTGGCGGCTTATGCCATTCTGCAGCGCGATCTCACCCCGGCGCTGCCCTTTGCCGCGGCAGTGGAGATGGTGCATACCTATTCGCTGATTCACGATGATCTGCCCGCGATGGACAACGACGATCTGCGGCGCGGCCGCCCCACCTGCCATAAGGCATATGGCGAGGGTATGGCGGTGCTGGCGGGGGACGGGCTGTTGTCCCTGGCCTTTGAAACCATGGCGCAAAGCAGGCATCCCCGCGCGTTTGCGGCGCTGGGCGAGCTGGCGGCGCGCTGCGGCACGCGCGGCATGGTGGCCGGGCAGTGTGTCGATCTGACGGCTGAGGAAACGGGCGGAAACGCGGAGCTGCTGCGCTATATCCATCTGCATAAGACGGCCGATCTGCTGACCGCGCCGCTGGCGATGGGCTTAACGCTGGCCGGGGCGGGAGAAGATCTGCTTGCGCAGGCGCGCGAATACGGCAAAAACCTGGGCATTGCGTTTCAGATTATCGACGATATTCTGGACGTTACGGGTGATGAAGCGACGCTGGGCAAGCATACCGGCAAGGATGCGCAGGAGCATAAATGCACCTGGGTATCCCTCTACGGCCTGGACCAGGCGCGAAAAGACGCGAAAACATATACCGAGCGGGCTGCTGACAGCATAAAAAACGATGAAAATGCAGCGATTTTCCTGAAAACCCTTGCGCAGCGCGCGCTTGTTCGCGTACAATAAAGAAGAATCGACAAGGAGGCTCGTTTTTATGGCGATGGACAACTTTCTGGAAGAAGTGGCAACCAAGCGCAATCGCGGCGCTGAAACGGTGATGTATGTGCTGGCGAACATCATGATGGTGGTGTTCGGCCTGTGGGCATTTTTGATGCTGCAGGGCATTATGATGCTCATCAACGCCGGCGAGGGCGCAGGTCCCATCATCTATTATGTGGTTATGACGCTGCTGACAGGCGGCATTGCGGTGCTGCTGTTCCTGCGCCGCGACCGCATCCGCACTGAGTATGAATATACCTTCACCAACGGCCAGATGGACTTTGCACAGGTGTTTAACAACAAAAAGCGCAAGAACCTGGGCACCATGAACCTGAAAAACGTGGAAGCCCTGGGCCTGGTCAATTCCGGTTCCTTCAACCGCTATATCAATATGAAGGGCATCAAGCGCGACAACTGGTTTGTCAACCGCGACGCGCAGCTGTTTTACTTCTATTTCTCCAAGGATTCGGTCAAGCGCATTATCATCATCGAGGTCAGCGATGAAATGCTGGCCCTGATCAAGCGCTACGCCGCGCCGGGAGCTTATCAGGTGAACTAAAGCTATGATCTGCTATCTGGATAACAGCGCCACCACGCGCCCCACCGAGGCCGTGGCGGACGCGATGCGCCAATGCATGCTGGAGGGGTTTTATAATCCCTCCGCGCTTTATGCTCCGGCGGTAGACTCTGAAAAGCGGTTAACCGCTTGCCGCGAGGCCATTGCGCGCGAGCTGCACGCCGATCCCGCCCGGGTGGTGTTTACCTCCGGCGGCACCGAGGCCGACAACCTGGCCATCTTTGGCAGCATGTCCATGCAGCGCGGCGGGCGCGTGCTTTATACCGCTGGCGAGCACCCTGCCGTGGCCGCGCCCTGCGAAAGCCTGAAGGGCACCTTTGATGTGCAGCAGATTCCCTATGACGCGGCGGGCGTGGTGCGCCTGGACGCGCTGGAAGAATTGCTGACCCCCGATACGCGGCTTATCTGCGTAATGCAGGTAAACAATGAATCGGGCGCGGTGATGCCCCTGTGCGAGATTGCGCAGCTGCGCGACCGGCTGTGCCCGCAGGCCATGCTGCATGTGGACGGCGTGCAGGGCTTTATGCGTCTGCCGGTTGATATGCGCGCGCTGGGCATTGACAGCTACGCCCTGTCCGGGCATAAGATTCACGGCCCCAAGGGCATTGGCGCGCTGGTGATGGGCCCGCGCATGCGCGTAGCCGCGCGGATGCTGGGCGGCGGGCAGGAAAAGGCGCTGCGCTCGGGCACGGAAAACACGCCCGGCATCGCGGGCCTGCTGGCGGCGATTGAAGCCTATCCGCGCGATAACAACATGCGTGCTGTCAAGCTGCACCTGTATGAGCGGCTGCGCGAGATTGCGGGCGAAAATTTCCGCGTGAACGGGCCCGATCCCGCATCGGAGATCGCGGCCCCGCACATTCTCAATTGCTCGCTGGTGCCCGTGCGCTCCGAAACCATGCTTTACGCCCTGGAAGGCGATCGGGTATACGTGGCTAACGGCTCGGCCTGCTCCTCCCGCAAGCAAAAGCTGTCGCCTGTGCTGAGCGCCATGAACGTGCCGCGCAGGCAGGCGGAATCGGCCATCCGCTTTTCCATCTGCCCCTATACCACCATGGAGCAGGTTGATTTTGCGGCAGACTGCATTGCCCGCCATTATGAAAAGCTTAAACGCTACGAAAGAAGGTAAGCCCTCCCATGCGTCAGCTGATTCTGGTTCGCTACGGCGAAATATATTTGAAGGGTCTCAATCGCCCTTATTTTATGCGCGCGCTGGTGTCGCGCGTCAAGCAGGCGGTGCGCCCCTTCGGCGGCCGCGTATGGCTGCATGACGCCCGTATTTTTATCAGCGATATGAACGATATGGACGGCTGCATGCAGGCCGTCAGCAAGGTGTTCGGCGTGCATTCGCTGTGTCCGGCGGTCGAAATGGAAAAGGGCGATTTTAATGCGATCTGCGATCAGGCGGTGCGGATGATGCAGGGCCTGCGCGGCTCCTTCAAGGTGGAGGCGCGCCGCGCGGATAAGCGCTATCCCATGACCTCGCCTGAAATCAATATGCAAATGGGCGGCTATATCCTGGAGCGCTGCCCCGATCTGCATGTGGATATCCATACGCCCGAGCATGTGATGAACGTGGAAATCCGCGATATGGCGTATCTGTATGTGCGCGTGCTGGAGGCCGTGGGCGGCATGCCCGTGGGCACGGGCGGCAAGGCGACGCTGCTGCTTTCGGGCGGCATTGACAGCCCGGTGGCCGGCTACTGCATTGCCAAGCGCGGCGTGGAAATCAGCGCGGTGCATTTCCATTCCTATCCCTATACCAGCGAGCGCGCCAAGGAAAAGGTGATTTCGCTGGCCAGGCAGCTATCCGCCTATTGCTGCGGGGTGAAGCTCTATATTGTGCCCTTTACCGAGCCGCAGCTGCAAATCCATGAAAAATGCCCCGAAGAATATGGCACGCTGGTGATGCGCCGGTTTATGATGCGCATTGCGGCCAAGATCGCCCAGCAGGAGGGCGCCAAGGCGCTGATTACCGGCGAAAGCCTGGGCCAGGTGGCCAGCCAAACGCTGGACGCGCTGTGCTGTACGGACGCGGTGGCCGGTATGCCGGTGTTCCGTCCGCTGATTGGCAATGATAAGATAGAGATCATTCACATTGCCGAAAAGATCGGCACTTATGAAACCAGCTGCCTGCCCTACGAGGACTGCTGCACCGTGTTTACGCCGCGCCATCCCTGCACCAGGCCCAAGCTGGAGCATGTGGAGCGTGCCGAGGGGGCGCTGGATATCGACGCGCTGGTGGACGCCGCCGTGGCGGGTACCGAGATGATTCAACTTTAAGGAAGGGTTTGTTTTTTTATGATTCTGCGTTCCAACCGGATGGAAAAGGTGCACTCCGATATTCGCGGCCCGCTTTATGAGGAAGCGCTGCGCATGCAGGCGGCGGGCGAAAAAGTACTAAAGCTCAATACCGGCAACCCTGCCTCCTTTGGCTTTACCCTGCCCGACAGCGTGCGCCGCGCGCTGGCCGAACATGTGGACGAGGCCGTTCCCTACTGCGATATGCGCGGCATGCCCGAGGCGCGCCGCGTAATCTGCGAGTATCACAAGCGCCGGGGCCTGAAGAACATTACCGTGGATGATATTTTTATCGGCAACGGCGTCAGCGAGGTTGCCTCCATGGCCATGACGGCGCTGGTGAGCACGGGGGACGAAATCCTGATGCCCTCGCCCTGCTACTCCCTGTGGAGCAACAATGCTTATATTTGCAGCGGCGTGCCGGTGTTTTATCACTGCGACCCCAGGAATAACTGGAATCCTGACCCCGACGATATCGCCCGCAAGGTAACGAGCCGTACCAAGGCTATCGTGCTGATCAACCCCAATAACCCCACCGGCGCGGTATACAGCCGTGAAACACTGCTGGCTATCGCCGATATTGCCCGCAAGCATCATCTGGTGCTGCTGTCGGATGAGATTTACGACCGCCTGGTGATGGACGATCTGCCGTACTATTCCATGGCCGCGCTTGCGCCCGATGTGCCCTGCATCACCTTTAACGGCCTGTCCAAATCGCATATTATCTGCGGCTTCCGCTGCGGCTGGATGGTGTTCAACAGCCCGGACGACGTGCTGGAGGATATCAAGCAGGCCGTGACGCAGCTGGCCTCCATGCGCCTGTGCGGCAACGCGCTGACGCAGTTGGTTATTCCTGCGGCCATGGCCGATCCCGAGAGCACACGCGCTATGCTGGTGCCCGGCGGCCGCCTGTATGAGCAGCGCAAGGCCACCACCGAAACGCTGGCTCAGATCGAAGGCGTATCCTTTATCCCCAATCGCGCGGCCTTCTACCTGTTCCCGGCCATCGACGGCAGCGTATATAACTTCAAAAACGATCACGATTTCGCCATGCAGTTCCTGCATGAAAAGCATGTGCTGGTTATTCCCGGCGCGGGCTTTGACTGGACGGACGATATCCGCGTGCGCATCGTGATGCTGCCTGAGGCGGCGGAGCTGAAGTTCGCCATGGAGGAAATGGGCGACTTCCTGAAGAAACATAAACGATAAAAGAACCAGATAGCCGGCAATTAGCCGGCTTTTCTGACGTAAAGAGAGAAAAACCATAAGGAGATAAACAATGTACATCGATATGGACGGCGTAAAGCGGCTGAAAATCAATCTGCATGCGCACACCACCGATTCGGATGGGCGCGTGTCGCCTGAGGAGGCTGCGCGCATTTACCGAGAGGCGGGCTATGACGTGCTGGCGATTACCGATCACTGGCGCTGGCACAAAAGCGGAGAGTTAAGCGGTCTGCGCATCCTGGCTGGCGCGGAATATAACGTGGGTGGCTCGGACGGCGCGGCGGGCGTATATCATATTCTGGGTCTGGGTTGCGCGCATGAGCCTGAAATTGACCGGGAAGAGCAGGATCCCCAGCGGATACTGGATGCAATTCACGCTGCAAACGGCCTGGCCGTGCTGGCTCATCCTGCCTGGTCGCTCAATTCCGTATCGCAGGCCGCTGCGCTGCATGGGGTGGAGGCCACCGAAATCTACAATACCGTGTCGGACGCGCATGAATCCTGCCGTCCCTATTCGGGCAATTTTGTGGATATTGCCGCCGGGCAGGGGCTGACCTATCCGCTGCTTGCTACGGACGATGTGCACTATTATGACGGCACGGATACAACTTGTTCTTATATCATGCTGGCGTGCGCGCCCGACGCGACAGATACGGAGCTGCTGCAGGCCATCCGCGAAAAGCGCTTTTATGCCACCCAGGGCCCTGAGGTGCATCTGGATATCGTAGGGGACGAGGCGGTGGTGCGCTGCTCGCCCGCCGCGCGCATCACGCTGTTCACCAACAGGGTATGGGGGCGCGGCCACAGCGTGCGCGGCGAAAATCTGACGGAGCACCGCGCAAAGCTCGATCCCACGGAAACCTTCATCCGCGCCGAAGTGACGGACGCAAATGGCAAAATGGCCTGGAGCAACACGATCCGGCTGAAATAAAAAGCGATACAAAGGGCAAACAATCGGAAAATGCCTTTCACGCCGAAAGCAAGCGTGAAAGGCGTTTTTTGACTGATAAAAATACAAAACAAGCGCAGAAAGCTGCAGAGATGTCTGATTGGGTAAATAAAAATAAAATATAAAAAGCATATTGCACATTTCTGCCAAAGATGATATAGTATAAGCACGTTATGGAAAAATGGACACATGCAAAGGCGATCCTTTTCGCGCAGGCAAACGCGCGAAGAAAATAGAAGGATAAATAAGAAAGGAAGGACACCCTCATGAAGAAAACGTTGGCCCTTTTGCTGGCAGCGCTGCTGCTGATCGGCATTGCTCCCGCTTTCGCCGAGACTGCGGACCCCTATGCCATTACCGAGCCCATCACCATCGAATGGTGGCACAGCCATGAAGAGCAGTATTCCGGTCTGTTGGACGGCATGCTGGAGCAGTTCGCCAAGGAAAATCCCCTGATCACCGTTACGCCCATCTATCAAGGCTCCTATTCCGATATCCATACCAAGCTGATGAGCGCGGTCACGGCCGAAAACGTGCCGGCGCTGTGCGTTGCCAACACCTCCTATCCCGCCATGTACGGCGCGCAGGGCATCTGCACCGATCTGACCCCCTATATGCAGGCCAGCGGCTACGATGTGATGGACTTCGGCGAGGGCCTGGTTGCTTCCACCAGCTATCAGGGCCAGCAGATCTGCCTGCCCTACCTGATCTCCACCCAGGTAATGTACTACAATAAGACTGCCGCCGACGCCGAAGGTATTGAAATGCCAAAGACCTTTGACGACATGGAAGAGTTCCTGAAGAAGGCCACCATCTTCAACGAGGACGGCACCACCAAGCGTTACGGCACCGTCTTCGGCGGCTGGGATTACTGGTACTATGAGATGCTGTACAAGAACAACGGCGTCCAGGTAATCAATGAAGAAGAAAACAAGAGCGACCTGAACAGCGAGCTGGCTGCGCAGATCACCGCCAAGATTGCCGAGTGGTGCGATAAGGGCTATGCCTACTACGCCTACGGCACCGGCGCTTCCTCCAACATGCGCCAGCTGTTCGCGGACGAGGGCACCTTCTCCGTGTTCCACACCTCCTCCCTGTATGACACCTACGTAAACACCCTGGTAAAGGGCAAGTTCGAAGTGGGTATGGCCTGGTGCCCCGGCGGCAACGACGGCGAGACCTTCAAGAGCGAAGTGGGCGGCTGCGTGCTGCTGATCCCCGAAAAGGCCTCTCAGGCGCAGAAGAACGCTGCGTGGAAGCTGCTGCAGTTCATGACCAGCCCCGAAATCAACCTGTACTGGGCCGACCAGACCGGTTACTTCCCCACCCGTCAGAGCGTGCAGGGCACCGAAGCCTATCAGGAATACCTGACCCGCAAGCCCGCGATGGAATCCGTCGTGTCCATGGCTTCCTGGATCAACCCCCGCAACCAGCACCCCGCCTATGACCAGATTGCCAACCTGTGGCGTCATGCTCTGGCCAAGGTGTTCAACGAAAAGGCTCCCGTTCAGGATACCCTGGATGAGCTGGTAACCGAAGTGAACGAAATCCTTGAAGATCAGTAAGCGCTACTGAAGAAACATTTATGCGGGAGGAGGAGGCAGCTCCTCCTCCCATGTTTGATATGAGGTGAATGTATGCAGGCGGCAAAAAGCATCGGCGTAAACAAACGCCCTCTGGGGCACTCCCCGCTGCGCAGGGCGGCTGCGATTGCAATGATCGTATTCGGGGTTATATTCTTTGTGGCCGGGGTCTATGGATACCTTGTCAACGACCTGCGGTGCGTAAATCAGGAGCTGTTTACGCGCGTTGCCGCCGCCCGTAAGGCAGCGCTTTCAGCCGGCACCAGCGTATCGGGCGGCATGGGCCTGCTGAGCGAATATCTGAAAACGGCCTGCATTATCATGATTCTTGGCATCGCGCTGACGCTGCTGGGCGTGATGATGCTGGCGCTGCGCAGGGAGCGCTATATTGATTTTCTGTGCATTGTGCCGGCGATGATCTTCTTTATGATGTTCGTATACTATCCGATCATTGATCTGGTGCGTATCAGCTTTACGGATATGAAGCTGGGCAACGATAACTTCAAGCAGGTCGGCTTCAAAAACTACAAGTGGCTGTTCCAGGGCTCGGGCTGGAAGTACTTCTTCCAGTCGCTCAAAATTACCATCACCTACACCTTCTGGGAGCTGGTGTTTACGCTGGTGATCGGCATGCTGCTGGCGCTTCTGTTCAATCATATGACGCGCTATTTCAACGTGCTGCGCGCCGCGGTGTTTATGCCAAAGTATATCGCCGTCTCCACCAGCGCCATCGTATTCTTATGGATCCTCCACGGCAATCACGGCATCCTGAACCATCTGCTCAATATGCTTGGCTTTGAGGGCGTGGATTGGCTGAACAAGGAAGATACGGCCCTTGCGGGCATTCTGTTTTTAACCTTCTGGCGCGTGACGGGCTATGGCATGATGATTTATCTGTCCGCCATGAAGGGCATTCCCCAGGATTATTACGAGGCTGCGGCCATAGACGGCGCGGACGGCGTGCAGCGCTTCCGCCATATCACGGTGCCGCTGCTGACGCCCACCACCGTCTTCCTGCTGGTAACCACGTTTATCGCCAGCATGAAGGTGTTCCAGTCCGTGGACGTTATGACGGGCGGCGGCCCCGGCAAGGCGACCAACGTGATGGTGCAGTGGATTTACAACACGGCGTTCCATGACTTCCGCATGGAACGCTCGGCCACGGTATCGGTTGTGTTCTTTATTATCCTGCTGGTTTGCACGGCGCTGACGATGAAATGGTCCAACCGTAAAACCAACTACGACCAGTAAAGCGGAAGGAGAACGTTTATATGCAAAAAGAAAATCATCTGCTGCGGATGCGCCGCTCCGGCTGGTTTGATATTATGATGCTGTTCCTGGCCTTTGCGCTTGTGCTGGGCGTCCTGGGGCTGGTTGGCGTAATCAGCTATCACAACGCCATGGGCCGCGTTACGGCGGACATGACGGAATACGAAATCACGCACTCGCTTTCCGCCCTGGCGCGCGCCAGAAGCACGTATCTTACGGCGGCGGCCGTCTGCCTGGGCGTTGCGGCTGTGGGGCTTTTGTGCCTGCGCTTTATTTCGCCCCTGGTCCAGGCCGATCCGCGCCGCCAGATGGCCATGCGCCGCACCATGCGGGCGCTGCAGTATATCGCGGCGACGCTCTTTACGCTGGTGATGCTCTTTCCGATTTACTGGATGATCATTTCCTCCTTCAAAACCAGCGAGGAGCTGCTCAATCCCGTGCCTACCCTGTGGCCGCTGAAATTCAATTTTCAGAATTATCCAAACGTTCTGCGCCGCGCGCCGTTCCTGAAGTACTTTTACAACACCATGATTATGACCGCCTTCATCATGCTGGGCGAATTGACGCTGGGCGTGTTGGCGGCGTATGGCTTCTCCAAGGGCAATTTCCCCGGCAAAAACGTGTTCTTCCTGATCGTGCTGGGCGCGCTGATGGTGCCCTTCCAGGTCACGTTTATTCCCATCTATGTGATGGTATCGCGCCTGAACTGGCTTAACTCCTTCCCCGGCCTGGTGGTGCCGAACCTTGTATCGGCGTATTTCATCTTTATGCTACGGCAGGCGTTCATGTCGGTGGACGACAGCTATATCGAGGCAGGCCGCATCGACGGCATGGGGCGCATCGGCACCATCGTGCATGTGCTGTGCCCGATGTGCGCGCCTACGCTGATTACGCTGAGCATCCTCTCCTTCATCGGCGGCTGGAATAGCTATTTCTGGCCCAAGATGATCACCACCACCGACGTGCGCCGCACCATCGCTGTGGGCGTTACCTACCTTCGCCAAACCTTCTCCGGCCTTGAGACCTCCAACTACAATGAGATCATGGCCGGCGCGGTGATGGGCATTGTGCCGATCATCCTGCTGTTCCTGATCCTGCAGAAGTACATCATGACGGGCATGAGCAAGGCCGCGATGAAATAACGCCTGCGCGGCCGCCGCATTGCCATTGAAAACTACAATAAGTCTTTTCCATATGGGAGGAACCAACGATGAAAAAACGCCTGATTGCTCTGGCGCTGCTGCTGTGTATGCTGCTTTCCTGCGCCCTTGCCGAGGATGCGCGCTACGGCCAGGTTTATGATACCGCCCAGGATGCAGGCAGGCTGACCGTGCGCTATCTGTGGCTTGGGCCGCAGGTGGCGGATGATAAGCCAGGCGACTGCATGATTCTGACCTCGCCTGATGGCAAGATCATGGTGCTGGATGCGGGCCATCCGCAGGCGACGCAGTATATCATCGCCGCGCTGGACGCGATGGGCGTAAAGAAGATTGATTATCTGGTAGCGTCGCATCCGCATATCGATCATATCGGCGGCATGGCTGCGCTGATGGATCGCTATGAGGTGGGCATTCATTATTCAACTGAGCTTTGGCATACCACCAATACCTATAAGGGATACGTCGCGGCGATTGAGCGTAATCACATCGAGCAGGTTTATCTGCACGAGGGCGATAGCTTCATGTTTGGCGATCAGGTGACGGTATACGTGTATAACCCGGAGGCCGAGATATCCTATTATGCCGATTACCCCAAGAGCGGCACGCAGTTTATGAACAACCATTCGCTGGTGCTCAAGTTTGTGTACGGCGATTCCTCCTTCCTGATGGCGGGCGATCTATACAGCACGGGTGAAACGGATGTGGTCAAGCGCTGGGGCGATGCGCTGCATGCCGACGTGATCAAAGCCAATCATCATGGCCTGGATACCTCCAATTCGCCCAAGTGGCGCAAAACGGTCAACCCGGACATCACCGTGATTACAAACGATCTGCTGGGCAGCGTATTTGTCGCGCAGAAATATGCCCGCAACGGCAAGCAGATGTACCATATCTTCCTGGATGGCGACGTGCGCGTCTGCACGGCCGGCGACGGCGAATATGAGGTGCTGACCGGCAAAGACAGACAAACGGATTTCTTTGATTGACGATATCCAGCGCCCTTCGGGGCGCTTCTTTGCGTGTGCCGGGATATGCCAAAATAATGAACAATATAATTATTGTTTAGCGATACGCCGAAATTGCACGGCATATATCGAATTATATACTGGACAAAATAAAATTTGTTCAGTATAATGATATAGTATCGATATGTGCAAATCGATTTTCCTGAAATTGGAGGCGTAAAATGTCGCACACTGGCATGCAGCCCGGCGCCGCGCTTTTGCCGCGCATTCCGGATGAGTCCGTCTGCAGTACGCTGCTGGCGCAGATTCCGCCGCAGGTGGCAGCGCATAGCCGCGCTGTTCAGCGTCTGGCGCTGGAAATGTGCGATGCGCTGGCGGCACATGGCGTGCGGCTGAACCGCGCGCTCCTGTCTGCCGCCGCGCTGCTGCACGATATCTGCCGTACCGAGCCCAATCACGCTTTCGTCGGGGCGCAGAAGCTGCGTGACCTGGGCTATCCCGAGATTGCGGACATTGTGGCCGTGCATCACGATTGGAGCGGCGGGCCGTTTGATGAAAGCGCGCTGCTGTATCTGGCGGATAAGTACATGCAGGGCGATCAGCGCGTAACGCTGGAAGAACGCTTTGAACGCAGCCGCGCAAAGTGTCATACCGAGCAGGCGCTATGTGCCCATGATTGCCGTTATCGCCTGGCGCTGGAAGCGCAGCAACAGTATGATTTATTGATTGGAGAGAAACAGCCATGAAGCTGATGAAAACCACTGAGGCCGTCGGCCAGATGCTTTGCCATGATATCACCCAGATTATTCCGGGCATAACCAAGGACGCTGTGTTCCGCAAGGGACACATCATCCGCGAGGAAGATATCCCGGTGCTGCTCAGCGTAGGCAAGGAGCATGTATACATTTGGGAGCAAAACGAAAACATGCTGCACGAAAACGACGCGGCGGCCATTTTGCGCGATCTGTGCATGGGGGAGCACATGAAAGCCTCTCAGCCCAAGGAAGGCAAGATTGAATTGACCGCGGCGTGCGACGGCCTTTTCCTGGCCGATCTGCCTCGCCTGCGCGCCATCAACGGCATGGGCCGCATGATGATTGCCACGCGCCCCTCCGGCTTTATGGTCAAGGCGGGGGATAAGCTGTGCGGCACGCGCATCATCCCTTTGACCATTGAAAAAGAAGCCATGGAGCAGGCCAGGGCTCTGGCGGGCGATACGCCTATTCTGCGCCTGCTGCCCATTCCCGCGCGCCGCGTAGGTATTGTCACTACGGGCAGCGAGGTGTTTAAGGGCCGCATTCAGGATCAGTTTACGCCGGTGCTGGTGCAAAAGCTGGCCGAGTACGGCAGCACGATGGCGGCGCATGTTACGCTGGATGACAACGCCCAGGAGATTACGGCGGCCATTCAAAAGATGCTTTCCGACGGGCTGGATATGGTGCTGTGCACGGGCGGCATGAGCGTGGATCCTGACGACCGCACGCCGCTGGCTATCCGCAATACGGGTGCGCGCGTGGTCAGCTACGGCGCGCCGGTGCTGCCTGGCGCGATGTTCCTGCTTTCCTATATGCAGGACGGTCGCCCGGTGTGCGGCCTGCCTGGGTGCGTGATGTATGCCAAGCGGACGGTATTTGACCTGGTGCTGCCTTATCTGCTGGCGAGCGAGCCGGTGACGGCCGGGCAGCTGGCGGGCCTGGGCAACGGTGGCCTGTGCCTGAATTGCCCCGAGTGCCATTTCCCCAACTGCGGCTTCGGCAAGGGCGTGTAATCGAACAGACAGCGAGCTTCAGACAAACCAATGCGTTTCCCAATAGACGAACAAAGCGCGTAAATCCGCGTTTTGAATACACTTGCGAAAAGCAAAGGAGAAAGAACCATGAAGAAGATCGTAGCCCTGCTGGTAGCGCTGATGCTGCTGTGTGGCTGCACCGCCGCCCTGGCCGATGAAAAGGTAGAGCTGGTTGTGTTTGCTGCCGCCTCGATGACCGAAACCCTGACCAAGATTGCCGATCTGTACGCGCAGGTTGCGCCCAACGTAACCCTGACGTTTAACTTTGATTCCTCGGGTACCCTCAAGACCCAGATCCAGGAAGGAGCCGAGTGCGATCTGTTTATCTCCGCCGCTCAGAAGCAGATGAACCAGCTGGATATTACCGCTGATCCAGCCGTCAACACTGCCGGTCTGGATTTCGTCAATGAAGAAACCCGCGTAAACCTGCTGGAGAACCGCGTGACCCTGTGCGTGCCTGAGGGGAACCCCAAGAACGTGGAGAGCTTCGATGCGCTGGCCGAGCGCCTCAAGGCGGGCGACGTGCTGCTGGCGATGGGCAACAGCGATGTGCCTGTGGGTCAGTACACCCAGAAGATCCTGGCCTATTATCAGCTGGACGAGGCGGAGCTGGCCAAGAAGGGCGTGCTCACCTACGGCACCAACGTGAAGGAAGTTACCACCCAGGTTTCCGAGAGCAGCGTGGACTGCGGCATCGTGTATTGCACCGACGCCTTCAGTGCGGGTCTGACCCCCGTTGACTACGCCACCAAGGAAATGTGCGGCCAGGTCATCTATCCTGCCGCCGTGCTGAAGATCTCCAAGCACGCTGAAGAAGCCAAGGCCTTCCTGAACTACCTGATGGGCGAGGAAGCGATGGCTGTGTTTGAAAGCGTTGGCTTTGCGCCGGTAAACTAATATAAACTGCCCGGGAAGGCTCGATTGCCTTTCCGGGCTTCCCTGCTGGAGGGGCGTATATGGATTGGTATCCGCTTTATAACTCGCTGCGTATTGCGGCCATCAGCTGCTTTCTTGTGTTCTTCACGGGCATCTTCGCCGCCTACTATGTGGCGCGGCTGCCGCGGTGCATCAAGGGCGTGCTGGACGTGGTGCTGACGCTGCCTATGGTGCTGCCGCCGACGGTGGTGGGCTATTTTATCCTGCTGCTCTTTGGTGTAAAGCGCCCGCTGGGCATGTTCCTAAGCCAATTCGGCATCAAGTTTGTGATGACCTGGTACGGCGGTATCCTGGCGGCGTCCGTGGTGGCATTTCCGCTGATGTACCGCACGGCGCGCGGCGCGTTTGAAAGCTTTGACGATACCCTGGCCTATGCCGGGCAAACGCTTGGATTGTCCAATACCTACATCTTCTGGCGCATCCGCATGCCCTATTGCCGGCAGGGTATCCTGGCCGGTGCGGTGCTGGCCTTTGCCAGAGCCCTGGGTGAATACGGCGCTACCAGCATGCTCATTGGCTATACGCCCGGCCGTACGGCCACCATCTCCACAACTGTTTATCAGCTGTGGCGCACCAATGATGAGGGCGGCGCTTTCTTCTGGGTGATGGTCAACCTGGCCATCTCCGCTGTGGTGCTGCTGACGGTCAATATGCTGGAACGCCGGCAGAAGGGAGGGCGCGCGCATGCGTCTCGCGGTTGATATTACAAAGCGTCTGGGAAGCTTCTGCCTGCGCGTTGCCTTTGCATGCGAGGACGGGGTGCTGGGCATCCTGGGCGCTTCGGGCTGCGGCAAAAGCATGACGCTCAAGTGCATCGCAGGCATTGAGCGGCCCGATAGCGGTCATATCGAGCTGGACGGCGTAACGCTGTTTGACAGCGAAAAAAGGATCAACCTCCCCCCGCAGAAGCGGCATGTGGGCTATCTTTTTCAGAATTATGCGCTCTTTCCCAATATGACGGTGCGGCAGAACATCCTCTGCGGCCTGCGCGCTGAAAAGCGCAGCCGCGCGCAGAGTGAGCAGGCGCTGCACGAGGTGATGGAGCTGCTGGGCCTGACAGGGCTGGAGCGTCGGCTGCCCAGCCAGCTTTCGGGCGGTCAGCAGCAGCGCACGGCGCTGGCGCGCATCCTGATCAGCCAGCCAAAGCTGCTGATGCTGGACGAGCCCTTCTCCGCGCTGGACACTCATTTGCGTGAGAAGCTGCAAATCGAAATGAAGCATCTGCTGCGATCCTATCAGGGCGCGACGCTGATGGTAACGCATAGTCGGGACGAGGCGTATCGCCTGTGCGACCGCATCGCGCTGATGAAAACGGGCCGCATCCTGACGCTGCAGCCCACTAAGCGGCTGTTTGCCAATCCGGGCACCATTGCCGCTGCGGCGGTGACGGGCTGCAAGAACATTGCAAAGGCCGTCAAGGCAGGGGAATACGAGGTGGATGTGCCCGAGTGGGGCGTTCGCCTGCGCACTGCGGCCCCTGTGCGGGACGGTTTGTGCGCGGTGGGCATCCGCGCGCATTATTTCAATCCGCGCTGTATGCAGAATCGCTGCCAGGTGGAGCTGGGGGAAATCATGGAAGAGCCGTTCGAGCTGACCGTGCCCTTCCGCTATGAGAACCCAAAAAGCGACAGCTCTGAGCTGTGGTGGCGGCTCTCTAAGGATTGCAAGCCTGCGGCGGCGAAGCTGGAATTAGGCGTAGCGCCGGAAAACGTGCTGCTGCTGTATGACGAGGCGGAGGACAGGCAATGAAAAATAGCCTGCTTACAAAGAGCGCGCGGTGCGCCAGGATGCAGATTGCCTTGCTGCTGGCGGCGCTGGTTCTTGTGTTTCTGCTTTCCTTCTCGCTGGGGCGTTACGACGTGCCGGTGGGGCAGGTGGTCAAAATCCTGATCTCCCGCGTATTTCCTATAGAAGCCAGCTGGACGAAAAACATGGAAATCGCTGTGCTCAACGTGCGTCTGCCGCGTATCCTGCTGGTGTGCATGGTGGGCTGCTGCCTGGCAATGGCCGGGGCAAGCTACCAAAGCGTGTTCCAGAATCCCATGGCTGCCCCGGATATCCTGGGCGCGTCCTCGGGTGCGTGCTTCGGCGCGGCGCTGGCCATCCTGCTGGATGGCAGCCGGGCGATGATCATGGTGTCAGCCTTTTCCTTTAGTCTGCTCACCGTGGCGCTGGTTTATTTGATTGGCAGCCGCACGCGCGGCAGCAGGACGGTCAATATCCTGCTGGCGGGCGTGATGATCTCCTCTCTGTTTTCAGCGGGGACTTCCTATATCAAATTGGTGGCCGATCCCAGCAACCAGCTGCCCGCTATCACCTATTGGCTGATGGGCAGCTTCTCTGGCGCGCGCATGCGCGATGTGCGCTTTGCTTTTATTCCCATGGCGCTGGGCTGCGCGCCGCTGCTGCTGGTGCGCTGGCGGCTCAATATCCTATCCGCAGGTGAGGACGAAGCGCGCGCGATGGGGGTGAACACCCCCAGGCTGCGTTTGCTGACGGTGATCTGCGCTACGCTGATGACTGCCGCCAGCGTGGCGGTTTCCGGCATGATCGGCTGGGTGGGATTGGTGATTCCCCATCTGTGCCGCAAGACCATCGGCAACGACTGCCGCCATCTGCTGCCAGCTTCAATGGTGTTTGGCGCGCTGTTTTTGCTGCTGGTGGATAATGTATCCCGCAATCTGCTGGCCACGGAGATACCCATCGGCATCCTGACGGCCTTTGTGGGCGCGCCCTTCTTTATCTACCTGATGACCAGAAAGGATACGGCGCTGTGAAGCTGGAAATAAAGAACCTGAGCTTTGCCTATCGTGATCATCCAGTGCTGCAGGATATTAACTTTGATACGCGGCCGGGCGAGCTTCTATCCGTCCTTGGCCCCAACGGTGTGGGCAAGAGCACGCTGTTCCGCTGCATTTTAGGTATTCTGCGCGATTATCAGGGCGAGATTCTGCTGGATGGCCGCGAGGCGCGCGGCATTGCGCAGCGCGAAATGGCAAGCATGATTGCCTATATTCCCCAGTCGCACCGCCCAACCTTTGGCTATACGGTGCAGGATACAGTGCTGATGGGCGTGACGCATCGGCTGTCGCCCTTTGCCGCGCCGCGCGCCGAGCATGTACGGCAGGCGCGGGAGGCCATGGCGCGCGTGGGCGTGCAGGATATGGCGGAGCGCAATTTTTCGCATCTGAGCGGCGGCGAGCAGCAGCTGGTGCTGGTGGCGCGCGCGCTGTGCCAGCAATCGCGGATACTGGTGATGGACGAGCCCACCAGCAGCCTGGACTTTGGCAATCAGCTGCGCGTGCTTGCCTGCGTGCGCGGCCTGACGCAGGAGGGCTATACCGTGCTTTTGTCCACGCATAACCCGCAGCACGCGCTGACGTTTTCACATCGTATCCTGGCGCTGCATGACGGCGGCGTCGCGGCGCTGGGCGACGCGGGGGATACGCTGACGCCTGAATTGATCTGGCAGCTTTACCAAGTGGAGGTAGATTTTGTGGATACCCAGCAGGGGCGCGTGATTGTGCCGCATAGGGGAGGCAGCCTATGACGACCATGTCGATGTGGCGTCCGGATATGGTGCGCTTCATGCGCGATGCAGCCACGCACAGCGATTATAATGCGCGCCTGCGCGACATGATGCTGCCCTACCTGCACCCGCAGGATAGCATATGTGACGCAGGCTGCGGCCTGGGTTATCTTTCGCTGGCGCTGGCCCCGTATGTGCGGCAAATCACGGCGATTGATCAAAGTGAAAGCGCCATTGCCGTGCTGCGCGAAAACTGCACGGCGCAGCGCATTGGCAACATCTGCGCGCAATGTGAGCGGATTGAGAATGTAACCGTCCACGCGCCCTTTGACGCGATGATCTTTTGCCTGTACGGCCAATTGGGTGAGATATTGGATATTTCCAGACGCATGTGCCGCGGCAATATCCTGATCGTCAAGCGCAACGAGCCATATCACCACTTTTCCGCCGGCATGGTCAGAAAAAAGGCCGACGGCTATGCGGGCGCTGCCGAGCGTCTGCGCGCCATGGGCGTGCCCTTTGAGGAAAAGGAGATGACGCTCAGCCTGAACCAGCCCTTCCGCAATATGGAGGATGCGCGGCGGTTCTTCCGCCTGTACAGCCAGGATAAAAACAAGCGCGCCGCGGCGGAGGATTATCTGAGGAACCGCCTGCGCGAAACGGACGACCCTGCGTTCCCATTGGAGCTGCCGATGCAGCGGAATCTCGCGCTGATTACGCTGAACGTAAACAGTCTGTAACGGTGAAAAACCGACAGAAATATGAAGGGCTGAACAAGCCCGTCAAGGAGGAAACCTTCATGATGAAAAAGTTCCTGTCCCTGCTGCTTGCGCTGTGCCTGGCGTGCGGCCTGTGCTCCTTCGCCTCGGCGGAGGGAATGCGCACGTTCGTGGATTCCACGGGACGCGAGGTAACGCTGCCCGCCAACATCACCAGGATCGCCATTTCCGGCCCGCTGGCGCAGATATTCGTCTTTGCCCTTGCGCCAGAAATGCTGGTGGGCGTTGCCAACGCCTGGGATAAGAGCGCCGAGGGCATCCTGCCCACCGCGTATTACAACCTGCCCCTGCTGGGTCAGCTGTACGGCGGCAAGGGCGAAATGAACCTGGAAACGCTGCTGGCCGCCGCGCCCGATGTGGTCATCGACGTGGGCGAACCCAAGAAGACCGTGAAGGAAGATCTGGATGCGCTGACTGAGCAGACCGGCATCCCCTTTGTGCATATCACCACCCATACTGGCACGGCTGGCGACGCCTACCGCAAGCTGGGCGAGCTGCTGGGCAAGCAGGAGGAAGCCGAAGCGTTGGCGGCCTACTGTGAAAATGTCATGGCGCGCGCCAAGAAGATCGCCGATAGCGTTGAAAAGGCCAATATCCTGTACGTATCCGGTGCTGAAGGTCTGAATGTGATTGCCAAGGGTTCCTATCATGCCGAGCTGATCGACATGGTGGCCAGCAACCTGGCGGTTGTGGACAATCCCTCCTCCAAGGGCACGGGCAACGAGGTGGATATGGAGCAGATCCTGTCCTGGAACCCGGACTTCGTCATCTTTGCACCCGACAGCATCTACAGCACCGTTGCGGACATGGATACCTGGCAGACCATCACCGCCATCCGGAACGGCAACTATGTGGAAGTTCCCATGGGCCCCTACAACTGGATGGGCTTCCCGCCCTCTGTGCAGCGCCTGCTGGGCGTGATGTGGATGGAGAAGGTGCTCTATCCTGAAGCGGCTGATTACGACCTGTATGAGGAAGTAAAGACCTACTTCGATCTGTTCTATCACTGCGAGCTGACCCAGGAGCTGTATCACCAGCTGACGGCCAACGCCTTCGTAAAAGAATAATCGTTTCATGGCGCGGGAGGGGGAAAGCCTCTCCCTCCCGCCGGAAAGGACTGCGATATGCGTTCGATCTTTGCAAAGCTGCTTTATGAAATGGAAAAGGGCCACGATACCATGCTGGCCACCATCGTGGCGGATGACGGATCCGCCCCGCGCGGCAAGGGCAGCCAGATGCTTGTGGGCGCGCAGGGCCGCTTGGTTGGCACCATCGGCGGCGGCGCCGTTGAGCTGCGCAGCGAGCAGATGGCCATAGAGCTGCTTGGAAAAAAGCAGAGTGGGCTGCATGAATTCCATCTGCAAAAGAACAAAATTGAGGATATCGGCATGGTGTGCGGCGGCGACGTGACGGTGCTGTTTACCCGCATTCCGGGCACGGATGCGCGCTGGAACAGCCTGGCGCAAAAGGCCATGCAGTGCTTTGCCGAGATGACTCCGGCTGATCTGAGCCTGGGGCTGAACGGCGGCCTGGCCGCGCTGATTGGCGCGGATGGGCAGCTGTTGGCGGGCGCAGCGCCTGCGCCGGAGGAAAAGCATGTGCTGCTGCCTCTGCCGCTGGGAGAGCGCGCGCTGATTTTTGGCGCGGGGCACATTGCCCGGTCGCTGGTGCCGCTGCTGAAAACCATCAATTTTCGCCCTGTCGTGTATGATTGCCGGCCGGAGTGCGTCAATCAGGTCAACTTCCCGGATGCAGATCAGGTGATCGTGGGCGATTTTGACCATATCGCCGATTCGCTGGCGCTTCTGCCCGATGATTATATCGTCATCATGACCAACGCCCACAGCCATGATTTCGAGGTGGAGCTGCAGGCCTTGCAGGCCGATCATGCCTATGTGGGCGTGATTGGATCGGCCAAGAAAACTGCCTCAGTCAATGCGCGCCTGCGTGAGCGGGGCGTGACGGATGATCGCCTGGCCGTTGTGCATACGCCCATCGGCACGGCCATCAAAGCTGTTACCCCGGCGGAAATCGCCGTAAGCATCGCGGGGGAAATGATCTATGTGCGCGCGCTGCGCCGCGAGGGCGGGCAGGAAGCGCATCATGGCTGCCCCATGCATTAATACGGATTCTCTGATCAAAAAAACAGATCGCAGGCAAATTGCTTGCGGTCTGTTTTTTGATTTGCGTTTTATTGCAGCAGGAAGGGTACCTCGGGCGTGTATTTGTTGGCAAAGTCAAAGGCCAGTCGCAGGTTTTCCTGAATCGTAGGCAGATCAAGCCTGCACAGTATGCCGATCAGATATACGTGGTAATAGCAGAAGGTATCAATGTTCTGCAGGTCAGAATTGCCGCTGAGAAACTCATGATACAGCCTGCGGCGCGCGCCCAAATCCATGCAGACCGACATGCGCAGATCCAGTTCGTCAAAGGGCTTGTGAAAATCGCGGATGATGGCGCGGTAGTGATTGCTGACGATGCCGACCTTGCTGGTTTCCCAGACGTCCATAGCGTCTTTGCGATAGAATAGATCAAGGTTCTTTTCGCTGCTGGTGATCACGCGGTAAAAATAAATGTACATCACGCAGATGCGCCAGTAGGCGTTTTGATATTCGTCGGGATACTGATCGATGAAATCGCGCAGGTACTGAAAGTACTCGTCGATCATGTACAGCAGGAGCAGATATTTGTTTTTGAAATGATAGGAGATCGTGCTCTTGGTTATGCCGATTTCATCTGCGATTTGCTGGAAGGTTGTATTGTTGTAGCCATAATCGTGGAACATTTTTTCGGCCGTGGTGAGAATCTGCGTTTTGACAAGAGGCGCTTTATCTTTCATGGGCAGGCTCGCTTTCTGATATCTACACTCGAATTATAGCACAGGAAAAGATAAAAAAGCAAATGACAAAGCAAAAAAACAAAATATAATTTGTTCAGTAAATGCGCGTAAATGAAAAAACCGCAAAAATAGGGAAATTTGCTTCGCAAAAGCGGATCGAAGACTGAAAATATGTTGAAAATCGCGCGATTTTCGCTTGCTATCCACACCGTTATGTTTTTAATTGCATATTGACGAATATCGATAAAGGAATTATAATTAGAACAAATGACGATTTGTTCAGAAAACTGTCGATTCTGAGCCGAGCGTCAATTTGGCAAGGAGGGATTTTTCCAAATGAGCACTGCGAACAAAAGCAGCAATCGCTGGCTGGCGCTGATGTCGGCCACACTCGCCTTCACCTTTACGTTCCTCAGCCGCTTTACCTGGGCGCCGCTGATGAGCACCGTAATGGAGGAGTTTTCCATCAACGCCACCCAGGCCGGCCTGTACATGTCCGCTTTCTTTGCGGGCTATTGCATCACGCAGATTCCCGGCGGCATCATGGCCGATAAGCTGCAGCCCAAGTACATTCTGATTATCGCCACCCTGCTGGGCGGCATCTGCACGGCGCTGATGGCCCTTATCGGCGGCTACACCATGGGCCTGGTTGTGCGCATTGTCAACGGTCTGTGCTCGGGCGTGATCATGTCCAGCTGCTCTAAGATCGTTACCGCCAACTTTGCTCCCAAGGAGCGCGCCACCGGCATGGGCATCCTGCTGGCCTCCCCGCCCATCGGCATCCTGCTGGCCAATCAGATTGCGCCCCGCCTGATGCACGCGGTGGGCTGGCGCGGCACCTTCGCCTATGTAAGCCTGTTCGCGGTGCTGGTAATTGTTTGCCTGTTCCTGTTTGTAAAGCCCATTCCCAAGGCGCCCGCTCCCGCCGGCAAGGCCGGACTGCTGGAAGGCCTGGCGGTTTATTTCAAGGATCCGCAGCAGATCATCCTGGCGCTGAGCGGCTTCATGTTCATGTTTGTCAACAACGGCTTCTCCACCTGGGGCAATAAGTTTGCCCAGTCCATCGGCCTGACCGCCACCCAGGGCGGCATGATCGTATCCGCCTTCTCCATCGCGGGCATCATCGCCTCCTGCTTCTCCGGCAAGCTGGCCAGCGCTCTGGGCATGAGCCACAAAAAGTTCATGCTGATCGCGCTGGGGCTGATGGGCGCGTCCTGCGCGGTGTTTGGCCTGATGAACAGCTATGTCACCCTGATCCTCATCGGCATCATCTTCGGCGCGTTCTCCTACCTGCCCTCCACGCACTACACTACCCTGGCTGCCATCCGCGCGGGCGATCAGTACAGCGCCACCGCGATTTCCATTGAAAACCTGATCTTCCAGTCCGCAAGCCTTGTGCAGCCTATTATCGTTGGCCGAATCATCGACAGCACCGGCAATTACAATGTTGTCTGGTTCTTCTTCGCGGGCATCTGTCTGTGCGGCGTAGCCATTGGCCTGGCCTTCCGCGCATCCAAGAAGAACGCCAAATAAGGCGTCTTGAATTTTAAAGGAGAAAATACATGAAAGTTAGATCCGTAAAGGTCATTACCCTCAAGGTAAACGGCCGTTCCTACGAATTTGACGTGGGCGAGGGACGCGGCGAAATGCCTGAGAGCGAAACGCTGGTGCATACCCTGCGCGAACGCCTGGGCCTGACGGGCGTAAAGCTCGGCTGCGATCAGGGCGCTTGCGGCGCCTGCACGGTGATTATGAACGGTAAGCCTGTTACTTCCTGCATGATGCTGACCATGGACTGCGACGGTGCGGAGATCACCACCATCGAAGGTCTGGCCGATGCGGCTACGGGCAAGCTGAACGGTCTTCAGCAGGCTTTCCTGGATCACTGCGGCTATCAGTGCGGCTTCTGCACGCCCGGCATCATCATGACGGCGCAGGCGCTGCTGGATAAAAATCCCTGCCCCACCGAGACGGAGGTGCGCGAGGCGCTGTCGGGCAATTATTGCCGCTGCGGCACCCATTACACCGCTGTGGAATCCATTATGGCCTATATTGAGCAGATGAAGGAGGAACGCAAGCAATGAAAGAGCAGTTCCGCCATATCGGCCGCGAGACCCATCGTATTCTGGGCAGCGACATTGTAACGGGCAAGGCCATGTATGTGGCCGACAACAAGGTGCCCGGCATGAAATACGGCAAGATCCTGCGCTCGCCTTATCCCTTTGCCCGCATCGTCAGCGTGGATAAAAGCGAAGCACTGGCCATGGACGGCGTTGCCTGCGTGGTGACCTGGCAGGATATCGCAGGCGAGGGCATCAGCGTCAACAATGGATTCACCCCGCCCCGCCATCCCAACATCCTGGATGAGTATGTGCGCTATGTGGGTGACGCTGTGGCGCTGGTTGTTGCCGATACCGAAGATCTGGCCATGGAGGCCATGGATAAGATCAAGGTGGAATATGAGCAGCTGGAGCCCGTTTATACCATCGACGAGGCCATGAAGCCCGGCGCGCCGCAGCTGTACAAGGAATTCCCCGGCAACATCGCCCCCTACAAGCAGAATCTGCATTTTGAGGCGGGGGACAGCGGCAAGGGCTTTGAGGAAGCCGATGTGATCGTGGAGATGGACAGCGAGCTGACCAGCGGCCAGAATCCGCTGCCGCTGGAGCCGCCTACCACCATTGCCTGGTGGGATAAGGGCGTCGTTACCTTTATCGCCTCCGCCGCGGCTCCTGCCTACTGCCACCAGAACGTCGCGTCTTCTTTGAATCTGCCCTATGAAAACGTTCGCCTGATCGTGGGCGCGGTGGGCGGATCCTTTGGCTCCAAGCTGTACAGCGGCAACGTGCATTGCCTGGTGTTTACCGCCCTGATGGCGCGCTTTGCAAACTGCCCGGTGCTGTACGCTTACAGCAAGGAGGAGCACTTTACCGCCCATCAGACCCGCATGGTCACCAAGGGCCATGTCAAGTTTGGCATGAAGAAGGACGGCCTGGCGACCGCCGTTGAAATGACGCAGATTGCCGACGCCGGCGCTACAGCCTCCACGCAGGAATTCATGCTGGCTGTGGGTACCAACTCGCTGCCCATCCTGTGCAAAACCAATAACAAAAAGTTTGACGCCAAGGTGGTCGTGACCAACCATGTGCCCTCCGGATCCTTCCGCGGCTATGGCTATCTGGAATCGAGCAACCTGCTGACCGCCGCCATCTTCGAGGCCTGCCGCCGGGTGGATGTAGACCCCATGGTCTATCTGGAAAAGAACGCGCTGGCGCTGGGCGAGGAGTTCCACAACGCCTGCTCGCCCATGCATCCCTGGCAGCACAATAACTCCTCCGACTGGCAGAACCTGGTGCGCGAGACCGCGAAGGCCTGTCATTGGTCTGAGCGCTGGAAGGGCTGGGGTGTGCCCACCTGGGTGTCTCCCGATGGCAAAAAGCGCCGTGGCATCGGCGTAAGCGCCGCCGGCCACGCCGATACGGGCGGCAAGACCTCCAACGCCACCGTGACCATCACGGGTCTGGGCGCTGTGTATATCTCCACCTGCATGGCGGAGTTTGGCTCGGGTATCCGCGATATCATGCAGAAGATCGTGGCTGAAGAGCTGGATATGCCCATCGAGTCCGTCAAGATGGCGCCCGCCGATACCGGCGCGACCCCCGCGGACTTTGGCTCCACCGGCTCCCGCTCCACCTACTGTGGCGGCATCTGCGCGCTGAAGGCGGCGCAGGATGTGAAGCGCCAGCTGTTTGAAATCGTTGAGCAGCGCCATGGCATCCCCAAGGATGACCTGGCTCTTAAAAACGGCAAGATCTATCAGATCTCCAACCCCGAAAAGGTGCTGCCGCTGTTCCCGATGGTCATCGGCAAGGTAGACTCCATCACGGGCGTGGGTCATCACAACGGCGTGGAGGATAGCACCATCATGCATTTGCAGGTGATCGAGGTCGAGGTCGATACCGAGCTAGGCACGATCAAGCTGATTAACCACTTCGGCGGCTCCGATGCGGGCGTGATCGTCAATCCCCTGCCGCTGCGCAATCAGGTGCAGTCCTTCTATGCCGGCACCGACCTGGCGCTGATGGAGGAGACGGTGTGGGATCAGAACGATTACCGCGTGCTCAACCCCTCCAATCTGGATTATAAGACCCGTACCTTCAATGAAGTGACGCAGCACGATCACATTGTGCTGGAAACCAACAAGGGCAAGGATACCCGTTATCCCTTCGGCGCGAACGGCGTGGGCGAGCCGCTGCTGGCTCCCGGCGGCCCGGCGATCCGCATGGCCGTGTACAATGCCTGCGGCGTATGGATCAACGAGTTCCCCTTCACGCCCGCCCGCGTGCTGGCTGCGCTCAAAGCGAAGGAGGAGAAATAAGCTATGAAGCATTTTGCTTACGAATCGGCACAAAGCGTGGAGCAGGCCTCCGAGCTTCTGCGAAAGGGCGACGCCGTTCTCAGCGCCGGCGGCACCGATCTGACCGGCGTGCTCAAGGAAAAGCTGCTGCCGAATTATCCCAGGACGGTTGTAAGCCTGAAGGAAATCCCCGGCATGAACCGCATCGCCGAGGAAGCCGACGGCCTGCATCTGGGCGCGATGGCCACTCTGGCCGATATCGCATCCAGCGGCGTGGTGCGCAGCAAGTGGCCCGCGCTTGCGGACGCAGCGTATTCCGTGGCTACCCCCAACCTGCGCAACACCGCCACCGTGGGCGGAAACATCTGCCAGGATGTGCGCTGCTGGTATTACCGCTATCCAGATTCCATTGGCGGCCGCGTCAACTGCGCCCGCAAGGACGGCCATCTGTGCTATGCCATGATGGGCGAAAACCGGTATCATTCCATCTTCGGCGCGATGAAGGTGTGCCAGACACCGTGCTCTCACGGCTGTCCGGCCAATACCGACATCCCCGCCTATATGGAAAAAATCCGCGAGGGGGATATGCACGCTGCGGCTGAAATCCTCATGCGCGCCAACCCGTTGCCGATGCTGACCTCCCGCGTGTGCCCGCATCCCTGCCAGAAGGAATGCAACCAGAACGTGTACGGCGACAGTGTAGGCATCCACTGCGTGGAGCGCACGGTGGGCGATTACATTCTGGAGCACATGGATGAATTCTACCGCGCGCCCGAAAAGGAAACCGGCAAGTCCGCCGCCGTGATCGGCGCTGGCCCCTCCGGCCTGGCTGCTGCTTATAATTTGCGCAGGGCTGGTCATCAGGTAACGGTTTATGATAAAATGGAGAAGGCCGGCGGCGTGCTGATGTACGGTATCCCCGCTTACCGCCTGCCCAAGAAGTACATCGAAACCGTGCAGCAGGCGCTGGAAAAGATGGGCGTCGTCTTCAAGCTGGGCGTGGATGTGGGCAAGGATATCACCGTGGCCGAGATCGAAAAGGCCAGCGATTCCGTCTACATTGCCACTGGCGCGTGGAAGCAGCCCGTGCTGGGTCTCAGCGGCGAGGATATGACGCAGTTCGGTCTGAACTTCCTGGTAGAGGTCAACAAGTACCTCAAGGGGCGCGTGGGCAAGGAGGTGCTGGTCTGCGGCGGCGGCAACGTCGCCATGGACGTAGCGCTGGTCTCCAAGCGTCTGGGCGTTGAAAAGGTTCGCTTGGTGTGCCTGGAAAAGCGCGAGGAAATGCCCGCCAGCCCCGAGGAAATCGCCCGTGTACTGGAGGAGGGCGTTGAGTTTATCAACGGCCGCGGCCTGCTTGAGGTGATCCGCGATGAAAACGGCAATGTGCGCGGCATGAAGACCAACAGGTGCCTGTCCGTGCGCGACGCAGAGGGCCACTTCAATCCCCAGTATGATAACGACGATGTGCAGGTTATCGAATCTGACTGCATCATCCTGGCCACCGGTCAGCGCGTAGATATCGACTTCCTGGGCGAGGAACTCAAGACGCAGATCAAGAGCCCGCGCGGCCTGCTGGATGTAAACGAGGATAACGCTACCCGCCGTCCCGGCGTATTCGCTGGCGGCGACGCGGCTACCGGCCCTGATATCGCCATCCGCGCGATCAGCTCCGGCATGCATGCTGCCCGCGCCATGAGCGCCTATATGGGCTTCCCCATGCCTGCCGTGCCCGCTGAAAAGGGCTTCCTGCGCAGCGAGAGCGAGGAAGTGCATAACCGCGTGGGCAACAAGCTGGAGGAGCTGCCCATTCCTGAGCGCAGCCTGACCAATGAGGATGAAAAGAGTTACGCGCCTGGCCTTGCCCGCTGCGAAGCCGGCCGCTGCATGAACTGCGGCTGCCTGGCGGTCAATCCCAGTGACATGGCCAACATGCTCTACGCCTATAATGCCAAGGTGGTTACCAATCTGCGCACCGCCACGGCTAAGGAGTTTTTCGGCACGCATGCCAAGATCCAGACCGTGCTGCGCCCCGGCGAGGTGGTTCAGGAGATCGTGGTGCCCGCTCCCAAGACTGGCGCAAAGGCCGTGTACAGCAAATTCCGCGTGCGCGACGCCATCGACTTTGCCGTTGTGGCTGTCGCCAGCGTGGTGAACACGGATGAAAACAACATCATCACCGACGCCAGCCTGGTGCTGGGCGCGGTGGCTCCCGTCGCGCTCAAGCGCGAGAAGGCCGAGCGGTATCTGATCGGCAAGCCGCTGAATGCGGAAACCGCTGCTGCGGCTGCGGAAATCTGCCTGGAGGACGCGCTGCCCCTGTCCTGCAACGCCTATAAGATCGACGTGACCCGCACGCTGATCCGCAGAACGCTGCTGGGCGAATAATCACACATGAAAATGAACGGACGCATTCCCGCGCGGGAGTGCGTCCGCTCTTGAGGATTGGCGATATGACAAATCAACAGCTCACCCTGTCCTGGGCGGCGAAGTTCGGGGAATATCCGCTGCCCGAGGCGTATAATGGCGCGGGCGTTGCCAATGAGCCGAACTGCGAGGACCGGCTGGAAATCCGTCTGCGCGTGAATGCATTCGGCGTTATCGAGTCCGCTGGCTTTTCGCTGACCGAATCCGCCTGCCCGCCGATGTGGGCATGCGCGGTCTATGCCTGCGCCCAGTGCCAGGGCAAGCCCGCGCTTGCTGCGCTGACGATGGATCACAAAAAAATCGGCTATGCCTTAACGGAAGACGGCGAGCCAGACGTCGGCCATATTCACTGCGCCATGATGGCGGAAATCGCCCTCAAGCGCGCGCTGGCCGATTACGGCGAGCGCTTCCGCCGCTGACGCAGCCGTACAATCAGCAGCCCTGCGCCCCAAAGCGCAAAGAACGCCGCTATGATGATACAGATCACCATTCCGCAGAGTGGCGACAGCTCAATGCCCATATCCATTGAAAATCCCCCCTTATGGCTTATAGTATGTGAAAACGCGCGCGGCGTTATGCCTGCGCGCGCAAGGAGAGAATCAGCCATGGAAGCAACTGTCCGCCGTCCGCTTGCCGCCCTGATCCTGGCTGCCGGCGTATCCTCCCGTATGGAGCGCTTCAAGCCCATGCTGCCCGTGGGCGAGGATACCATGATCCGCCGCACGGTGCGCATGATGCAGCAGGCCGGAGCCGACCCTATCGTGGTGGTGACGGGCTATAAGAGCGATGTGCTGCGCCAGCATCTGGACGGGATGGGCCTGGTGTTCCTCAATAACGAGCATTATGCCTCCACCCAGATGTTCGATTCGTTTAAGATCGGTCTGGAATACCTGCTGCCGCGCTGTGAGCGGCTGCTGTTTTCACCGGGCGATGTGCCCACGGTGCAGATTGACACCGTGCGCCGTCTGCTGGAATACGACGCGCAGGTCGTGCGGCCGGTATATGGCAAAAAATCAGGGCATCCCATTGTGCTGCGACATGACGCGCTGGAGAAAATCAGCGATTATCGTGGTGAGGATGGCCTGCGCGGCGCAATGCGTGAACTGGGTCTGTCGCGGCAGGATGTGCCGGTTAACGATGAAGGCGTGGTGTTGGACGCTGATACGCCCGAGGAATATAACCGGCTGCTGCTGCACAATCTGCGCATAGGCGGCGGGCAGGAATCGCTGCGGCTGGATCTGCAATTGCATCTGTGCGCGCTGGATTCGGTGTTTGATCCTTTCTTTGCCCAGCTGCTTGAAATGGTGCGCATGACCGGCTCACTGCAAATGGCCTGCCATGCCGTGCATATTTCCTATTCAAAGGGGTGGAAGCTGCTGCGCCGCATGGAGGCTGCTCTGGGTTTTCCGCTGCTTGCCCGCGTGGTGGGCGGTTCCGCTGGCGGCGGTTCACAGCTGACAGCTGAGGGAGCGGATCTGCTGCACTGCTATCAGCAGATGGAGAAAGAGGTGCTGGCCACTGCCAAGGAGAGCTTTGAACGCTGCATGGCGCGGTATCTGCAATTGCAACCCGCCGAGCCGGAAGAAAAGTAAAAGCATATATCCGAACAAAAGCCTCCGACCATGTCGCTGTGACAAGGCCGGAGGCTTTTGATGTTTTAACGCTGCGTCAGCTTGGGAAACGCGCGCTCAATGGCCATTACCAGCAGCGGGATCAGCACAATCTGCACGATGATGCCCGGCACTGCCTTGAGCAGCGCGCCGCTGAGGAACATGGCGAAGGTGAAGCTGCTGCCAGCCAGCCCGGCGATCAGCCAGCGCACCAGTCCCCATACGATGCGCCCGCCCACCATAGCGATGAGCAGCGCGGCATAGATGGTCAGCTTTTTGCGCGGCAGGCGGCGGTACATCAGGCTGCTGATAACCCCGTAGGCGGCCAGCTCAAAGCACATGGCCACGCCAGTGGGAAAAATGGGCGGCATGCCGAACAGCGCAAAGCGCAGCGGCGGCGCGACCGCGCCCACAGCCAGGGCGTATACCGGCCCGCACAGAAAGCCGCACAGCAGCACCGGCAGGTGCATGGGGGACAGGGCGCTGCCGATCTGCGGAATCTGCCCTGTCAGAAAGGGCAGCACCATGCACAGAGCCAGGCAGACGGCGCTGATAATCAGCTGCATTAGAGAATTGCGTTTGAGCGACATAGAATTTTCTCCCTTTCAAATTGGATTCCGTCTTGAACGGGAGACGCGCCGTCGCGGCGCATTGATGCTTGGTACGAGAAGCGTTTAGGGCGTTTCGCCTCGGCAGAGAGATTCGATCTTGTCCACGGCGGCCTCAATCAGCTGCACGCGGGTTAGCACAGGAACGCCCGCCACCTGGGTGGCACAGCGGTTTACAGGCAGCAGCACGCGGATTGCCGCGCTTTGCCCGACGGCCGCCGCCATGCTGGGGGTGATCTCGCCCAGCAGCGCGTCGGCTATGACAATGCCGATGGGGCCGGCGATGATATCCGCATCGCGGCAGGCAACCAGCACGGGGTTTTCGCCCGTCGCTCCCTGCTGCGCGCCTGCCTTGAGCATGGCGCTGGTGGCCAGGGAGTTGGCGCCGATGGCGATCAGCTGATGCTGATCCATGGGCAGCCGGGCAGCGAGAGCTTCGATCAACTGCGCGCCAAGACGGCCGCTCTGGCCGTCGATTATCAGAATTTTCATCCGAAATTCCTTTCAGCCGCTGGGCGGCGAAGCAGTAGCACATCTTTAATAATACGCAATGGGGCGGGATGCTGTCAAGCTGCTTGGATGAAACTGTATTACTATTTTAACAATATGTATTATAATTGAAATATATATAGAAAAATATATGCATCCATGCCCATGTGGAATTTTACAATTTGAAACTGTAGTAATAAGATGTATTTGGTGAGAGTTGGTTTTTTTACGAAAGCTGAACCACCGATCATATCATTACAATGCATGGCGAAATTCATCCGCAGGGATGCGGCAGGCAAGCGGAAACGCGGCCTTATTCCGGGGATTGAGCGGGGGAGAGTATGCCAGGCATATCTATGAAGGAGGCAACCCTATGAATACCTACGGCATCGAAAAGTATGGCATCATCAATTCCAAGGCGGTCTATCGCAATCTGACCCCCGCCCAGCTTGTAGAGGCTGCGCTGCGCCGTGAGGAGGGCACGCTGAGCAACACCGGCGCGTTGGTGGTAAAGACCGGCAAGTATACCGGCCGCAGCGCCAACGACAAGTTCATCGTGGATACCCCTGCCGTGCATGACGATATCGCCTGGGGCAAGGTAAACCGTCCGATCAGCAAGGAAAACTTCTACGCCATCTACGATAAGGTGGTCGCCTACCTGCAGAATAAAGAAGTATTTATCTTTGATGGCTTCGCCGGCGCGGATCCCAAGTACACCAAGTCCTTCCGCATCATCAACGAGCTGGCCAGCCAGAACCTGTTCATCCATCAGCTGCTGCGCCGTCCTTCTGCCGAGCAGCTGGAAAGCTTCAAGGAAGATTACACCATCATCGCTGCCCCCGGCTTCAAGTGCATCCCTGAGATGGATCACACCCGCTCCGAGGCTGCCATCCTGGTCAACTATGAGGATAAGCTGGTCGTCATCTGCGGCACCCAGTACGCCGGAGAAATCAAGAAGAGCGTCTTCTCCGTGATGAATTATGTCCTGCCCAAGGAAGGCGTGTTCCCGATGCACTGCTCCGCCAACATCGGCCACAACGGCGACAGCGCCGTGTTCTTCGGCCTGTCCGGCACCGGCAAGACCACCCTGTCCGCCGACCCCAACCGCAAGCTGATCGGCGACGACGAGCATGGCTGGGCGGACGACTCCGTGTTCAACTTCGAGGGCGGCTGCTACGCCAAGTGCATCAACCTCAGCCCCGAAGGCGAGCCCGAAATCTACAACGCCATCAAGTTCGGCGCGCTGGTTGAAAACGTGGTCATGGATCCCGAGACCCGCGAGTTCGACTTTGATGACGACTCCCTGGCCATCAACTCCCGCGTGGGCTATCCTGTGGAATACATCCCCAACGCCGAGCTGAGCGGCATGAGCCCCAGCGTTCCCAAGACCGTTATCTTCCTGACCGCCGATGCCTACGGCGTGCTGCCTCCCATCAGCAAGCTGGACCGCAACCAGGCTATGTACTACTTCGTATCCGGCTTCACCTCCAAGGTTGCCGGCACCGAAATCGGCATCAAGGAGCCCGTGCCCACCTTCTCCACCTGCTTCGGCGAGCCCTTCCTGCCCCTGGATCCCTCTGTGTACGCCCAGATGCTGGCCGACAAGGTTGAAAAGTCCGGCGCGAAGGTATACCTGATTAACACCGGCTGGAACGGTACCGGCAAGCGCATGAAGCTGGCCTACACCCGCGCCATGGTAACTGCCGCCCTGACCGGCGAAATCGAAAAGAGCCAGTTCGTTAAGGATCCCACCTTCGGTGTTGAAGTGCCCACCGAAATCGCGGGCGTGCCCAGCGAGCTGCTGATCCCCGAAAACACCTGGGAAGACAAGGAAGCCTATCAGGCGAGCTGCAAGAAGCTGGCCGCCAGCTTCGTTGAAAACTTCAAGAAGTACACCCATATGTCTCAGGAAGTTGTCGAAGCTGGCCCCAAGGCGTAACATACAGTGAGGTAAATCATGGAAGAAGCATTGACTAACACGCTGGCCACGGCGGCTCCCGTCGTGCAGGCGGCTGTGCCGGGCGCGGATATTCCCACCTGGTTTGTGGTAGTGCTGGGCATGGTGATCGTATTCATCGGCCTGATCTGCCTGATCGCCCTGATTTCCTTCATGGGCGCGATTATGAAAAAAGTGAATGCGAAACATGAAACCGCCGCAGAGGCGGCCGCTCCGGCGGCCGTCCCTGCGGAAGCGGATATTCCCAACCGCGGCGAGCTGGTGGCGGCGATCTCCGTCGCCCTGGCCGAAGAGCTGGGCAAGGATGTCAAGGCGATCCGTATTCACAGCATCAAAAGGGTATAAAGAACGAAAGGAAGCAATCCTCCATGAAAAAGTATCGTGTAAACGTAAACGGCACTCAGTATGATATTACCCTGGAGGTGCTGGAAGGCGAAGCCGCTGCCGCCGCCCCCAAGGCCGCTCCCGCCGCTGCTCCTGCCGCCCCCGCCGCCAAGGCTCCCGCCGGCGCGCAGGCCATCAACGCCCCCATGCCCGGCACCATCCTGGCGGTCAATGTAAAGCCCGGCCAGGCCGTTAAGCGCGGCGACGTGCTGGTAGTGCTGGAAGCGATGAAGATGGAAAACGAAATCATGGCGCCCAACGACGGCACCGTCGGCACGGTGAACGTTGCCAAGGGCCAGAGCGTGCAGAGTGGCGCTACCCTGCTGACCCTTGCCTAAGACGGAGGGAGAAGCATGGAAACCATTATGAACTTCCTCCAGCAGACCGGTTTTTCGATGATTCCGGAAAACTGGAAGATGCTGGTCATGATCGCCATTTCCCTGGTTCTGGCGTACCTGGCGATCGTCAAAAAGTTTGAGCCGTTGCTGCTGCTGCCCATCTCCTTCGGCATGCTGCTGACCAACCTGCCCGGCGCGGAGATGTTCCATGAGCAGCTTTTTGCCGGCGGTCATGTCAACTGGGATCTGCTGGCGGGCAAGACCGTTGAAATCGATGGCGTGGCCACCACGATCTCCGCAGGCCTGATTGACTACCTGTACCTGGGCGTCAAGCTGGGCATTTACCCCTGCCTGATCTTCATGGGCGTGGGTGCGGGCACGGACTTTGAGCCCCTGCTTGCCAATCCCAAAACCCTGTTGCTGGGCGCTGCCGCGCAGCTGGGCATTTTTATCGTATTCATCCTGTCCCGTCTGCTGGGCTTTACCCCGGCGGAAGCGGGTTCTATCGGCATCATCGGTGGCGCGGACGGCCCCACGGCCATCTACACCACCATTCGCTTGGCGCCCCATCTGCTGGGCCCCATCGCGGTAGCTGCGTATTCCTACATGGCGCTGGTGCCCGTGATTCAGCCGCCCATCATGCGCGCGCTGACCACGCAGAAGGAGCGCGAAATCGTGATGAAACCCCTGCGCAAGGTAAGCAAGACCGAAAAGATCATGTTCCCCTTCGTGGTAACGATCTTTGTTGCGCTGCTGGTTCCCTCGGCTGCGCCTCTGGTCGGCTGTCTGATGCTGGGCAACCTGATGCATGAAACCGGCGTGGTGGATCGTCTGGATCAGACTGTGCAGAATGGCCTGATGAACGTTGTCACCATCTTCCTGGGCGTATCCGTCGGCGCGACGGCTACCGCCAGCACCTTCCTTACCTGGAGCACCATCAAGATCATGCTGATGGGCGTGTTCGCCTTTGGCTGCGGCACCGCCGGCGGCGTATTGCTGGCCAAGTTCATGAACCTGTTCCTCAAGGAAAAGATCAATCCGCTCATCGGCTCTGCCGGCGTATCCGCCGTGCCGATGGCCGCGCGCGTATCCCAGAAGGAAGGCCAGAAGGCCAACCCCGGCAACTTCCTGCTGATGCACGCTATGGGCCCCAATGTGGCCGGCGTAATCGGCTCTGCCATTGCCGCGGGCGTGCTGCTGGCGCTGTTCGGCGCGCATTGATGGAGGATTTAGCAAATGGCTAAGATCTATATTACCGATACCATTCTGCGTGACGCGCATCAGTCTCAGGCCGCCACGCGCATGCGCCTGAGCGATATGCTGCCCGCCTGCGAGCTGCTGGACAGCATTGGCTACTGGTCGCTGGAGTGCTGGGGCGGCGCGACGTTTGACGCCTGCATGCGCTTCCTCAACGAGGATCCGTGGGAGCGTCTGCGCCAGCTGCGCAAGCATATGCCCAATACCAAGCTGCAGATGCTGCTGCGCGGCCAGAACCTGCTGGGCTATAAGCACTATGCCGACGACGTGGTGGAGGCCTTCTGCGCCAAGTCCATCGAAAACGGCATCGACGTAGTCCGCGTGTTCGACGCGCTGAACGATACCCGCAACATCGAGTGCGCGGTCAAGGCGGTTAAAAAGTACGGCGGCTGGTGCGAGCCTGCCATCAGCTACACCGTTAGCCCCGTGCATAACGAGGAGTACTTTGTCAAGCTGGCCAAGGAAATGGAGCAGATGGGCGCGGACAGCATCTGCATCAAGGACATGGCGAACCTGCTGCTGCCCTTCGACGCCTATAACCTGGTCAAGAAGCTCAAGCAGAGCGTCAAGGTACCCATCCACCTGCATACCCACAACACCACCGGCACCGGCGATATGGTGTACCTGATGGCCGCTCAGGCGGGCGTGGATATCATCGACACCGCGCTCTCGCCCATGGCCAACGGCACCTCTCAGCCCGCTACCGAGTCCATGGTGGCTACCTTCAAGGGCACGGAGTTTGATACCGGACTGGATATGGACAAGCTGCTGCAGGGCGCTACTCATTTCCGCAAGGTGGCTGACCGCCTCAAGGCCGAGGGCTCGCTTGATCCCAAGGTGCTCAATACCGACGTGAAGACCCTGGTGTACCAGGTGCCCGGCGGCATGCTGAGCAACCTGATCAGCCAGCTCAAGCAGGCGAACGCCGAGGATAAGTACTACGACGTGCTGGCCGAGGTGCCGCGCGTCCGCAAGGACTTTGGCTATCCGCCCCTCGTTACGCCCACCAGCCAGATCGTCGGCTCCCAGGCCGTGCTCAACGTCCTGTCCGGCGAGCGGTATAAGATGGTCTCCAAGGAGTCCAAGGCCCTGCTGCGCGGCGAATACGGCCGCCTGCCCGGCCAGGTCAACGAGGAAGTGCGCCGCAAGGCGATTGGCAGCGACACGGTGATTACCTGCCGTCCTGCCGATCTGATCAAGCCCGAAATGCCCAAGTACCGTGAGGAAACCAAGGGCGTTGCCACCTGCGAAGAGGATGTGCTCAGCTACGCGCTGTTCCCGCAGGTTGCCTCCGCCTTCTTTGCCAAGCGCGCTGAAAAGGCTGCCGAGGCTGATCCCAATGCTGTGCGCGAGCTGTACGTTGAGGATATGGGCAACTGATTTTCTAATTTCTTACAGGGAGATGCTTGTTCATCTCCCTGTTTTTGTTTGTCTTTTTTTACCTGTCGTGATACAATAATGCCATTGAAAGGGGGAAAAGCCATGCTGACCATTTTGGGCGCGCGCACGCGCAGGCTGTGGCCGCATCTGCGCAGCCAGGCCGCTGCGGCGCTGACCGCCGGCAGGCGCTGCGTGCTGCTGGTGCCCGAGCAATATACCCTGCAGGCGGAGCGCGATCTGATCCGCGATTTATCGCTGCCGGGCTTTTTTGACATCGAGGTTTTTTCCCTTTCGCGCTTTGTGCAGCGGCTCTTTCTGATCTGCGGCAGCAACCGCGTGCGCGTGGACGGCAACGGCAAGAACATTGCCCTGGCCCGCGCGCTGCTGTCCTGCAAAAAGAATTTGAAATACTATGCGCGCTCGGTGTCGCGCCGCGGCTTTATCGCGCAAAGCGGCGAGTGGATTGCCGATATGAAGCGCGCGCAGATCACGCCTGATAAGCTGCAGACATACGCCGATTCCCTGCCGGAGAGCGCCTACGCTGAAAAGATGGGCGATCTGGCGCGCATCTACGGTGGGTATTCGGATATCCTGGCTGATAAGTTTGTGGATGGCGAGGACGTGCTTGCTGCCGCGATCGACGCGGTGCCGCAGTCCAAGCTGGTGCAGGACGCCGATGTCCTGGTCTATGGCTTTGATGTGATTACCGATGATTTTGCCCGGCTGCTTTGCGCCATCACGGCCAGCTGCAGCGCGTCGTGGGTATATCTGGTGATGGATCGGCAGGACGCGCCGGACGGCGACTGCTTTGCGCCTGTGCGCGACAGCGCGGAGCGTCTGCGCACGCGCCTGCGCCAGGCTGGGCTGCGCCGCGAATGGCTGTGGCTGGATGGCGAGACGATGGATGCGCCGGAGGATATCCGCGCGCTGGAAGCACGCCTGCTGCGCCCCGCGCCCGCGCCGTATCAGCAGATCCCGCAGCATATCACGCTCTTTGAGGCGGCAACGCCTTATGCGGAGGCGCATTATATCGCGCAGGAAATCGTGGCCTGGGCGCGGCGTGGCGTGGCCTATGGCGATATCGCCATCCTGTGCGGCAATATGGCGGCCTATGCCTCCGTGCTGGATACGGTGCTGCGGCAGTATGATATCCCGGCGTATATCGCCGTCAAGGAGCCGCTGCTGTCCCACGGCCTGGTGCGGTTGCTGTTGTCCGCCGTGCGCGCCGCGACGGGCGGCTATCGCGCGGAGGATATGCTGGCTGCGATTAAATCCGGTTACGCGCCGCTCAGCCAGGAGGAAGCCTGGCAGCTTGAAAACTATGCGCTGGCCTACGGTATCAACGGCGCGCGCTGGCGCGAGCCCTTTGCGCGCGGCAGCGAGGAGGAACGTGAGAGCCCTGAGCAGGCGCGTCAAAAGCTATATCCTATCCTGAAGCGTTTGCAGGATGGTCTGCGCGAGGCCAGGGACGCGGCGCAATCGCTGCGTGCGCTGATGAATCTATTGACGGACTGCGATGCTTATCACACCTTGCTTGCCCAGGAGGATGCGCTGGTGCGCGCGGGCATGACGGATGAGGCAGTGCGCACGCGCCAGGTATGGACGCGCCTGCTGGCGCTGCTGGAGCAGATGCATGAAATCGCCGGCGGCGCGCGCATTCCCGGCTCCACTGTGACGTCATGGATCGAGGCGGGCCTGATGGACGAAGGCATCTCGTCCCTGCCGCCCTCAGAGGGCTGCGTCACGGTAGGAGAAATCGGCAATCTGATTGCCTTTGAGCCCAGAATTACCTTTGCCTGCGGTCTGCATAGCGAGGGCGCGGGAGCGGGCGATCATAGCCTGCTGACCGATGAAGAAAAAAGCACGGCATGCGCGGATATGGAGGCTTATCTGGGCATGGGCGAGGATGAGCGCGATCTGATGAACGAGCTGGATATCTGGAAGGTGCTCAGCTCTCCGCGCGAGCTGCTGTATCTGAGCCACGCGCAGGCCAATCAGGCGGGCGAACCGCTGCGCGCAGCCCCGGCGATTGCGGCGATCCGCCGCATTTTTCCCGGCCTTACGGTGCTGGGTACGGTGGAGGGCGCGCAGGGTGCGCTGCATCCGCTGGCCCCCCAACCGACGCTGGATGCAATCGGTACGCGTCTGCGCGGAGGGGACCTGCACGGCGAATGGCTGCAAGCCTTCCGTTGGTTATGGCAGCAGTCTGATTATCATGGCGAGATGCTAGCACTTTTGTCCGCTGCGCGGGATGAGAAGCGGGAAGAAGCGCTTGCACCGGGTATGGCGCGCGCGCTGTTTACCGACCGCGTGGTTTCTATCAGTCGCTTGGAAAGCTATGCTGCTTGCCCGTATCAGCATTTTGTGCAGTACGGCCTGCGCCCGCAGGAGCGCAAGACCTGGGCCACGGACGAGCGCGACCGCGGCGTGTTCTATCATGCTGCCATGGAGGGCTTTACCCGCGCGCTGACTGCGCATCCAAGCTGGCCCAATATCACCCGCGAAGATTGCGATGCGCTGATGGACGCGGCCATGCAGCCCCTGACGGAGCAGTGGCGTGAACAGGCCATCGGCGACAGCGCCCGCGCGCGCGCGGAGGGCAGGCGCTATATCCATGTGTGCAAGCGCGTGGCTTGGGCTTTTACCAAGGGCGCGGCGCAGAGCAGCTTCCGCCCGCAGTACGGCGAGGTGGCCTTTGGCTATCCCGGTGGGCCGCCGCCGCTGACGCTGAATTTGTCGGATGGCACCAAGGTAAGCGTGCGCGGGCGCATTGACCGCATTGATCGCTTTGACAGCGGCGAAAGCGTGTATTTGCGCGTGGTGGATTATAAATCAAGCGCGCAGAAGCTGGATCCTGCCCGCATCAACATCGGCATGCAGCTGCAGCTTTTGCTGTATCTGGAGGCTGCGCTGGCGGGGGATAGGGACGCGCTGCCCGCAGGCGCGTTTTATCAGTGGATGGGCGATCCGCTGGTGGATCAGGATAAGCAGAGCATGATCGAAAGCGAACTTGCCAAGCGCCTGTGCCTGAAGGGCGTGATGCTCTCCGACGTGCAGGTAGCACAGTGGATGGACGCTTCGCAGCCGCCTGTGAGCATTGAAAATGTGTTCAACAAGGACGGCTCACCCAAGAAGGGAAAGCTGGTATGCACGCTGGATGAGCTGTATCGCTTGATTGAGCGCGCGCACAGGACGGCTGTGCGTCTGACGGAGGAAATCCGCGGCGGCGGCATCAACGCCGCGCCAGTCTGCGAACGTGGGGAGGCAATCAGCTGCCAGCGTTGCGCATTTGCGGGCGTTTGCAGGCGTGATCCGCGCAATCCAGCCTTTGATCGCGCGCTTTCTGATGCATCACTGGAAAATTTGATTAAAAAATCTCCAAATAGTACATAATCTGTTCAAAAAGATACTTGGCAGCAGCCGCCAAATCGTGTATAATATAGGTACCCGGAAAAACTGCGCGATGCAAGCGCAACTAACTGTAAAGGGGGCATTTTCCCATGATTCAAGTGATATACGGCAAAAAAGGTTCTGGCAAGACGAAGCGCATCCTGGATATGGCCAACCACATGGTGGATACGCAGCACGGCGACGTCGTGTTTGTGGATGATGATAACCGCTACATGTTTGACCTGCGCCATGAGGTGCGCTTTGTTAATGCCGGTGAATACGGCATCCGCTCCGCGGATATGTTCTTTGGCTTCCTGGCCGGTATGCTGGCTACCAATTTCGACGTGAAGGTCATCTTTATCGACGCTTTCCTCAAGCTGACCAAGACTACCGACATCGCCGAGATGGGCTGGTTCTTTGAAAAGCTGGATGCCTACACCAAGGCGCACGAGATTGACTTCGTCCTCTCCATCGGTCTGGACGCCGATGATCTGCCCGAGTTTGTAAAGCCTTACCTGATCTAAAATTAAATTAAAAAATATTTTCGTATCTTGTTTCAAATGTCCTGCTTTCGTGTATTACTATAATGCAAGCCAACAGGGCTTGCAGCAAGGATCAAGCAAGATTAACGGAGGTAAGTTATTATGAAATGGGTTTGCAGCGTTTGCGGTTATGTGTATGAAGGTGAACAGCCCCCGGTCAAGTGCCCTCAGTGCGGCGTACCTGCCAGCAAGTTTGTGGCGCAGAAGGATGAAGAAAGAGTCTGGGCTGCCGAGCATGTGGTGGGAGTAGCCAAGGGCGCGCCTGAAGAAATCATCGAAGGTCTGCGCGCTAACTTCGCCGGCGAGTGCTCCGAAGTGGGTATGTACCTGGCCATGGCGCGCGTAGCGCACCGTGAGGGCTATCCCGAAATCGGCCTGTACTGGGAAAAGGCTGCCTTTGAAGAAGCCGAGCATGCCGCCAAATTTGCCGAACTTCTGGGCGAGGTCGTAACCGACAGCACCAAGAAGAACCTCGAAATGCGCGTGGAAGCCGAAAACGGCGCGACCATGGGCAAGATGGAGCTGGCTAAGCTGGCCAAGCAGCATAACCTCGATGCCATCCATGACACTGTGCACGAAATGGCACGCGATGAGGCAAGACATGGAAAAGCGTTTGAGGGCCTGCTGAAGCGGTACTTCAACAAGTAATTGGTTTCAGGGATGCGATGATACGCATCCCTGATTATTTCTTTGTGGGCAACAGCATGAAGCGAAAATATGAACCAGCCCCATATAAACCAACCTATGCCGATGCAGCACATGCTTATTTCAAGCATCAGCGTGTATTTCGTTACCACATGAAAAGGATTTCTGATATGACAGACGACGAAGTCGTTCAGAAGTGCCATTTGTGGCAGGAAGCGAATGGCATGGTGAAGAATTACTGGCAGTTCGTCAAGGAAAACTTTCCTGAGCTGGCATAGGACACGCTGTGTTCATTCGGTCACAAAAAGCCAAAGACGTTTTCGGGAACTGTTCTGCTAAAGGGCGGTTCTCGTTTTTTTGTGTGCTTCCAATGAAATATGATGTTTTGTGCCCTCTTGGTGCCCAGAAAAGCAATAATAGAGAGAAACGATCGTGCCTTTTCCGAAGTGCCGCTGATACAGCAAAGGCATTTCCTTGATCTTGCCAGAGACTGGATCTTTGCCGAAACACTAATATCAATCATGTTTGCGATTTATATGGAAAAATGTATGGATGGGAGAGATGCGAAAAAGCGTCGCGGTAGGGACATGGGTGGCGTCAATCAGTTACTATAACAGAGCTTTGCTGGAGATTTAACAGAGCCTTGCTGGAGATTTAACACTCTTGACCGCAGAAAATGGTTATGGTATATTTGAGAAGGTTCTTTAACTTCTTTGTGAGGGCGAGTTTTATGATAGTTTTGCAGCCTTTTTGCGATTGCTATACGGAAGTGTTACTTCCGTTTATTGCGGATTTCTGGGACGTTCATCATGCCGAATTTAGCTTGGAAACGTGTCGTGGCATATTGCGGGATTGGACGAAGGCGGAAAACTGCTTTTTTGTGATTATGCGCGATGACGCGGCGGTGGGGTTCCTGCGCACGCACAATTCAAGCCCAACAGTGTGCTGGATTGATGATATTTATGTGGATGCGGCGCAGCGGGGGCAGGGCATTGCCAGCGAAGCAATTCGACAGATGGAAAAGCGGCTGCTCACCGATGGCTGCCGCAGCTTTTGCATGGAGGTAGTGCCGGATAATCTGCCCGCAATGCGGTTGTACCACCGCTTGGGATACGACCGACTGAGCGTGATTACCATGCGGAAGGATTATGATGAGTTTGAAACGGAGCGGGTGGAACATATTGCGAGCCTGCCGATGCGCGTGCGGCACTTTGATTGACGTGACAAAAGCATAATCAGAAAGGAGATCCGAAGATGTTTATTCCAGAAAGATGTCCCCACTGCCATCGCACGGATGGATGGCATGAGGTCTTTCGTCTCTTTGCTGCCAGCGTTCCGCTTGGCGAGGATGTTCGTTTTCGCTTAAGCGGGGTACGTAACGGATGGGGCAACGAGAAAATGAAAAAGTATCGCTGCGATTACTGCGGGTATGAAAATGAGTTTAATGATCGCCCGGAAATGCTGACCAGATAATATGAAAATGAGCTTAATACTGCAAAAACTCGGGCTAAATGAAAATATAATATATATTAAAATAATGGAATATAGTTTATAATAGCAAAACTCATAAATCTGATTTTTCAGGATTTGTGCATTTAAGCTGTACTTGCACCGGCATAGTTAGCAAATCCTTTGCCAATGCGTCTGCATGCAGCCAGGCATGGCAGTATTCCACATTGGGCAGCAGGCAAGGCATGCGCGGGTGAACGGGCGATACCGCGTCGTTGGCTTCACGGGTGAGAATGACAAAGCGTTCCTGCCCGTCGGTGTCCTGGGTGTAAAGCCCGGCCAGGTAAAGCGGGGTGTCTTCTGCGGCGTTTTCAAATAGAAACGCCTGCTTTTGCGCGTTCCATTCGTAAAAGGCGGAGGCGGCAATCACGCAGCGCGTTTGCTGCAGGGCAGTAGAAAAGGTGGGCTTGTCCGCCGCAGTTTCGGCGCGGGCATTGATCAGCAGCCCTTTGCCCGTGCGCCCGGCAAAGCCCCAACGCATATCCCGCACACCGTCGCGCGTCTGCACAGGTGCAAGCTGGGATGGATACACATCTCTTGGCTGGATGTCTGCCGCATCCAGCAGGCGATATCTACTGCACATGCTCCTTTTCCTCCACAAACCAGCGCTGATGCTCATCCTGAAATAGATAGGTCTGCTGCTCACCGATGCGGATGGTATAGCGCATGCCCTGTCCGCCTGCCTTGGTGGCAAAGGCGTAGCGTTTAGCCAGCACCCGGTCGATGGCATAGGTGCGCCCGCGCAGCTGCAGGGACATGGGCGATACTTCGCCGCTTTCGTCAAAGATAGCAAATACCCTTACATAGGTTCGATGCGCCATGAAAAACTCCTTCATACATGGCCGTGGATGGCGGACATATTGGCGGCGGACAGGCCCTGACAGGTGTCTGCGTGGACGGCCTTGCTGCTGCTGAGCATCACGCACCGTCGCAGCGAGGCGCGGCCAAAGCGTGCGTGGATGCCGTCGATGGCAGTTTCAAGCGCTGCCTGACGCAGGGTACGCCTGTCCGGCAGGACGGTTAACTGCGTATCAGCGCGGGATGAAACCAGGTCGCACCCGCGCACGCCAAGCGAACGTAGCGGGCGGCGCATATCCCAGCCCTGACGGAGTAGGGTGAGCGATGCATGTACCAGTTCGGCCGCCAGATCGGATGCAGCAGGCAGCTGCATTTGCCGCTCCCAGGATACCAGATTGGTATCGCGGATCCACACGGCCACCGTGCGGCAGCGCAGCTCCTGCTCACGCATGCGCTCGGCAATGCTGTCGCAAAGCAGATATAGGATGCGCCGTGCATCGGCTTCATCGGTGATGTCAAAGGCGGGCGTGGTGCTGTTGCTGATGGATTTGACGTCGCTTTCTCGCAGCAGGGACAGCACCGGTGCGTCATCACGTCCCGAGGCATATTGATACAGCAAATCGCCATTTTTACCCAGCAGCGTATGCAGCGTGTCTGGGCCGCTGCGGGCGATATCGCCGATGGTGCGCAGCCCATATTCATGCAGGCGGCACGCGGTGGAGCGGCCGATGAAGAGCAATTCCTCTGCCGGCAGCGGCCAGATCTTTTTTTGATAGTTTTGCGGGGTGATCAGCGTGGTGGCGTCCGGCTTGTGCAGATCGCTGCCCAGCTTGGCGAATACCTTGTTGAAGCTTACGCCCACGGAAATGGTGATGCCCAGCTCCTCGCGGGCGCGGTGGCGCAGCTCGGATGCAATCTGCATGCCCGAGCGCGGATGATCGCTTACATCCAGCCAGCTTTCATCCAGACCGAAAGGCTCCACCTGGCTGGTATACTCGGCGTACATGGCGCGCATGCGGCGGGAATAGTATACGTATTTTTCGCCGTCTGGCGGCAGAAGAATCAGATTGGGGCACTTTTCAAGCGCGCTGCCAATGGTTTCGCCCGTGCGCACGCCACATTTCTTGGCTGGGTCGCTCTTAGCCAGAATGATGCCGTGGCGCTCCTTGGGATCGCCGCATACCGCCACGGCTTTGCCGCGCAGGTTGGGATCGCTGGCGCACTCCACTGAGGCATAAAAGCTGTTGCAGTCGCTGTGCAGGATCGTTCGCATAATTTCCTCACATTTAGAACGCTTGTTCGCATTTATTATAACTGAACACGGATGAAAATGCAACTGGAAAATGCGAACAAATATTCCTATTTATGCGCGAGGCTGCTTAATGTTGCCAGCGGTTGTTCCATCAGGGCGGATAGCAACGCTTCTTCATCTAATACGCCTAAGCGGCGGCTGGTGTCCAGCGGATCAAGCACCTCCACCAGATGATACGCGCTGCCATGCAGATGCGAAAGCAGCGCACTTATGGTGATATCGCCGCTGGCGCACAGATGCTGCACCGGAAGCGCGCCAGATTTTTCCACACGGTGCCGGTTGGACAGGTAGGCGGCCAGATAACGCGATACGCTGGTGCGCTCCTCCAGGGCGGACGCGTACAGCAAATAGCATGCCAACGTAAGGCGCAGCATGGCGCTTTCGCCTCGCAGCGCGCGCAGCAGTGCGTCAAAGAGCAGCAGGGCGCAAAACGCGCGGCCCAGCATCAACAGCGTCCGAAAGGCTGCGGCGCGATCCAGGCGCTTTGCAAGCACGGCCAACAGCATACGCCCGCCGTCCAGCGGCAGCACAGGCAGCAGGTTCAAAACGAGCATCCAAAGGTTGATGGTGACGCACAGCAGGCAGCTTAGACTGCCTGTGCGGATAAATAGTGCAATCAGCGGCGGCAGCAGCAGCGCGTTTACGCATACGCCGCCGGCAGATAGCGCCAGGGATTGCCGTGCGGGCAGCGTTTCAGACTCGTCTATCTGCATAGAGCCGCCAAACGGGGTAAGCTCCAGCCGGCGGACGCTGAGCCTGAAACGGCAGGCCATCAGGATATGGCCGCATTCGTGGCAAAATAGCGTAAGCAGGTAAATTAGCAGGACTTTTCCCTGACCGCCCAGCAGATAGGTCAGGCAGATCGCTGGAAACAGCGGGTGCACATGCAGGGAAGTCTTGCGAAAATGACCGATCCGCATGGCTCACTGAATGCGTGGGCTTAACTGTATGGTACAGTCTACCGCTTTGCCCGCCCGATATAGCTGAAAGGCAAAATCCTGCGCGGCGCGCCCCAGGCAGGTTTGCGAGGTAACTTCACTGCCTTCCTGCACATCACAGCGTATAAGGCCGTAGTATACGCCCTCCAGCTGGCCGCCGTCGTGCAGAATGCGCACGATATATCGCCCTGCGTCATCGTGCGCGATTGCGCTGACTTCTCCGGTGCAGACGGCGTAGATATCGCCCGCGTCCGAATAGCGCAGATACGGCTCACCAGCTGAAAAGACGTTTGCCGGCTGCGCGCTGGTGGGGCTGATCAGCTCCACTGCTCCCGTCTGTCCGGAGAACACCTGCACGCTTTCGCCGATACTGCGGCTGACGTAGCTGAGCCGCCCCAGATTTTCATCCCATTCGCTTTGAACGGCGTTTTGCAGCGAGGTCAGCAGCGATTCTCCGCCGGGCGTAGCTGCTGTGCGAATGCCAACCACCGTCAGCAGAATCAGCGTGGCTACAGCCATATTGCGCGTCAAGTACTCGGCAACTGGCTTTTTGATGCGTGCGGGCGAGTTGCTGGCTTCTGATGCGGCAGGCATGACTTTTTTGATATTGCTGGACATAAAAAACACCCCCATCTGCGGCAGCATATGCGCAGGTGGGGGCGAAATATACTTGTCTTAGATGCAGCCGTCCGCGTGCAGATATTCCAGCACGCGCATCAGTGCGATCTTGCCATGCTCATAGGTAAGCGCGCCCTGCATATAGGCGATATAAGGCGCGCGCATGGGGGCGTCGGTGCTCAGCTCGATGGACGCGCCGCCCACAAAGGTGCCGGCAGCCATGATCACGGGATCGGCGTAGCCAGGCATTTCGGAGGGCTCAGGTACGACAAAGCTGTCAATGGGCGAAGCGGCTTGGATGCCGCGGCACAGGGCGATCAAACGCTCGGGCGTTCCCATTTCGACGGCCTGGATGATATCGGCGCGCGGCGCGTCATAGGCGGGGGAGGTCTTCATGCCCAGCTTTTCAAAGATGCGCGAGGCCAGGACGGCGGTTTTGAGCGCCTGCGCCACGGTGTGCGGAGCCATGAACAGCCCCTGATAGAAGGGCTGATAGGACGCGGCATAGCTGCCTGCCTCGCGTCCGATGCCGGGGGCAGTCAGGCGCGCCGCAATGCGGCCAATCGCACGATCCGTGCCTACGATGTATCCGCCGGTGGGGGCCAGGCCGCCGCCCAGGTTTTTGATCAGGCTGCCCACGCACACGTCCGCGCCCAGATGGGTCGGTTCCTGATCACACACAAACGCGCCGTAGCAGTTATCTACCATAATAAAGATATCGGGGCGGAGGGTGCGCACAGCGTCCATCAGCGGCTTCATCTTTTCGGGGGCGATGGCGTCGCGCCAGGCATAGCCGCGGCTGCGCTGGAGGGCTACGACCGTAGTGTTGGGGCGAATGGCTGCCAGCACGGCGGATACATTGATTTCGCCGTTATCCAGCAGGGGAACCGCGTCAAAAGATACGCCCATTTCGGAAAGCGAGCCCTCGGGCTTGCCATCCTGGCCGATTACGCCCGCAAGCGTATCATAGGGCATGCCGCTGCCTGCCAGCAGATGATCGCCGGGCTTGAGCAGGCCAAACAGACACATGGACAGCGCATGCGTGCCCGAGGCAATCTGCGGGCGCACGATGGCGCTGGAGGCGCCAAACAGCTCGGCCACCACGGCTTCCAGCGTATCGCGGCCGATATCGTCATAGCCATAGCCCGTGGTAGGGGCAAAATGACGCGCAGCCACATGATGCTGGGCGAAAGCGTCCAGCACGCGGCGCGTGCCGCGCAGGGATTGCGCGTCGATCTGAGAAAAGCGCGCGGCGCAATCCTGCTCGCACTGCGCGATAAAGGCTTCAAAATTCATCGGATGTGTTCCTCCCAATCCTGAATAATACGTTCTTTTGCATGGCTTAGCTCGGTACTTGGAATCCAGCGGATGCGCGTGTCGCGCCGGAACCAGATCAGCTGCCGCCGGGCGTAATTGCGCGTGCCAACCTTGATGGCCTCGGCAGCCTGAGCAAGCGATATATCGCCGTGCAGGCAGGGCAGCAGCTCTTTATAGCCAAGCCCCTGCATGCTCTGCGCATCTTCGGACACGCCGCTGTCAAGAAGGGCCTGCACCTCCTGCATAAGGCCGTTTGCAAGCATTTGATCCACGCGCTGATTGATGCGCGCATGCAGCTTGGCTCGCGGCCAATCAACGGCGTATAGGCTGAAATCATAGGGCGCGTCCGCCTGAGTGGGCGTGCGGTGCTGCGACATTGGGATGCCCGTCAGCTTGTAGATTTCCAGCGCACGGATGACGCGGCGCTGATCGTTAGGATGCAGGCGGGCGGCGGCGGGCGGATCAACGGCGGCCAGGCAGGCATGCATGCTTGCGACGCCTTCACGCTCGGCCTGTTCGGTCAGCCGCCTTCGGATGGCAGGGTCGCTGGGCAATCCGCCGTAATCCATGGGCAGGGTCAGCCCCTGCAAATACAACCCTGTACCGCCCACCAGCATGGGAACGCGGCCGCGATGGACGATATCAGTGATAACTGCGCGCGCCTGCTCTACATACTGTGCTACGGAAAACGGCTCGGTCGGCTCTACAATATCCAGCATATGGTGCGGGATGAGCGCGCGTTCGTCGGCGGTTGGCTTGGCCGTGCCGATGTCCATACGGCGATAAATCTGCATGGAGTCCATGCAGACGATCTCACAGTTGAGCGCCTGTGCGAGAGGCAGGGAAAGTGTGGTCTTGGCGCTGGCGGTTGCGCCCACAATGCCCAATACGCGCGGCATGTTTTGTGTGCTTGTGTTCATGGCTAATTTTGAATCCTGTGGAAGCGTTTTTCCAGCTCGCGCTGGGTTACTTCAATCATCAATGGCCGGCCGTGCGGACAGGTAGGCATTACGTTATCTTCCAGCATGCGACGCACCAGTTCCATCATCGCGTCCACTGGGATTTTTTCGCCGCCTTTCACAGCATGCTTGCAGGCCATCTGGATGATGCGGTCGGTACGCTTTTGTGTGCTGATCTGCCCGCTTTCGGATAGATCGTCCAGCGCGTCGCGCAGACATTCCGTTGTTCGGGCTACGCCAAGCACCATAGGCACTGCGCGCAGCTGTACGGTTAAATCACCAAAGTCAGCCGCGTCAAATCCCGCAGCGCGCAATGCTTCGCCATTTTCAAGGAAGGCTTCGTATTCGCGGTGCGTCAGGCGCACAAGCACGGGGGTCAGCAGCCCTTGCGCTGCGGTATCTCCGGCACAAGCATTCATCATGCGCTCATAGAGCAACCGCTCGTGCACGGCGTGCTGATCGCACAGCAACATGCGATCCTGATATTCCAGGATGATATAGGTATCGAACACGATGCCGATCAGACGCAGCGGCAGGCGGGTGAATTTTTCATCAACCGGAGCGGCTTCAAGCTGCTCTGCTGCGGGCTCGATGGGATCGGGCGACGTTTGGATAGGCAACACCTGCTGCTCGTGCTGGATGACGGGCAGTACAGGCGAGTCTTTTTCTTTGGGCGTTGGATCTTTTGCTGCGCTTTCTGTCGCCGAACGCATTGTGGATGCTTGAGACTGTGCTTGCGTGATTGGCGCAGCCGCAGTCACCGGCGCAGTGGGACGATCCCAATCGTCTCGCCGTGGTGTAATAGCCTCGGGCTTATAGGTTGCGGGAGGCAAAATGCTGCTGGAGCTGTGCGCGGTCAACGGCGCAGGAGTAGCATTAGAAATTGAACTTGCAGATAAAATGTTTGGAAATGGCTTCTCACTTTTTAAAACGAAAGTATTTACAGAGTTGGAATTTGGTTTATTTTTTGAAGAATCATCTTTTTTAATGGACGAAATATCGTCCGATTTTGATGGATCGATTCGCTTTACGACAACAGGCGCTCGATCAATAGGCTCATCAAATAGCTTTGCAGCGGCATTCAGCGGGCTGCTTTCCTGTAGAGCCTCATTCACCAGCGTACACACAGCTTCGCGCACGCCAGGCTCATTTTGAAAGCGCACTTCCCACTTGTTGGGATGGACGTTGACGTCCACCGCTTCAAACGGCATAGTCAAATGCAGAATGCACATGGGGAAGCGGCCGATCATCACGCGCTGCTTGCAGGCTTCCTCCAGGGCGGCGGTAAGCAAATTGCTTTTGATCAGGCGGCCATTGAGAATGAAGGATTCATGCGCGCGGTTGCCGCGCGAAAGATCGCCAACGCCTACAAAGCCGTCCAGCACAATGCCGTTCATATTGCCGGAAACGTGCTTGAGCTTTTCCAGGGCGGACAGGCCGTAGATGCTCATCACTGCGCTTTCCAGCTTGCCGTCGCCGGCGCTGAAATACACCGTCTTGCCATCGGCTATATAGCGGAAGGAGATCTGCGGATGCGACAGGATGAAACGCAGCATCAAATCCGAAACATAGCATGTTTCAGTGGAAGGCTTTTTTAAAAATTTGCGGCGCACGGGCGCATTGAAGAAAAGGTCCTTTACCAGAAAGCTGGTGCCCTCTGGGCAAGGAGCCTCGCGCAGCTCGCTGATTTCGCCGCCGTTATTCTGTACGCTCAGGCCGAAGTCCGCCCCGCGCACGCGGGTGGTGCAGGTCACCTTGGCCACGGCTGCGATGGAGGCCAACGCCTCACCGCGGAAGCCCAGCGTCTGCACGCCCACCAAATCGTCTGCCTGGCTGATTTTGCTGGTGGCGTGGCGCGCGAAAGCCAGGCGGATATCGCTGGGCTGGATGCCCGAGCCGTTGTCTACCACACGGAAGGAGGTTAGCCCGCCGTCGCGGATTTCTACCGCAATGGATGTTGCGCCTGCATCCATGCTGTTTTCTACCAGCTCCTTAATGGCGGCGGAGGGACGCTCTACCACCTCGCCCGCAGCGATCTGCCCGACCACCTCGGAGGATAGAAGCCTAATGTGCGTTGCCATTGGTGTTTCTCCTTTACAGCTTGCGCGCCTTTTCACGCAGCAGGAAGAGCTTGTTCAGCGCGTCCATGGGCGACATGGACAGTACATCCGTGTTGGCCAGCTCCTCAATCAGCTCGGTACGGCCGTATTCAAACATATCCTGCTGCTGATTTTTGCGCTTGCCCTTTTCCAGAATGTTCTTGCCGATGGTGTTTTGATTGATATTGTTAGCTTCCAGGCGCGCCTCGATTTCCTGCGCGCGGGCTACCACGGCGTGGGGGACGCCGGCCAGGCGCGCAACGTACACGCCGAAGCTCTTATCCGCTCCGCCGCGCACAATCTTTCGCAGGAAGATGACCTCCTCGCCGTGCTCCTTAACCGAAATCTGATAATTGGATACGCCTTCCAGCACACCTTCCAGCTCCGAAAGCTCATGATAATGGGTGGCGAACAGCGTTTTCGCGCCGCATTTTTTCAGGTCGCACAGGTATTCCACCGTGGCCCAGGCAATGCTCAGACCGTCAAAGGTGCTGGTGCCGCGGCCAATTTCATCCAGAATGACCAGTGAACGGGCGGTGGCGTTGCGCAGGATATAGGCCGTTTCACTCATTTCTACCATGAAGGTGGATTGGCCGCCCGCCAGGTCGTCGGACGCGCCCACGCGGGTGTATACGTTATCAACCAGCGAAATAGCGGCCTCGCGCGCGGGAACAAAGGAGCCCATGTGCGCCATCAGCACAATCAGCGTGACCTGACGCATATAGGTGCTTTTGCCGGCCATGTTGGGGCCGGTGATAATCTGCATGCGCAGGTTACCGTCGTTCATTTCAGTGTCGTTGGGCACAAACAGATTGTCCGATAGCATGCGCTCCACCACCGGGTGGCGGCCATCGTGGATGGTCAGCGTGCCGTCGTCGGTAAGCGTGGGGCGAACATAATTGTTTTCCCGCGCCACGCGCGCCAAGGACAGCAGCGCGTCCAGCGTTTTGAGCGCGTTGGCCGTGCCCTGAAGGCGAGGCATGGCGGCGGCGATTTCACTGCGGATGGCGTAGAACAGCTCCAGCTCCAGGCGGGTGCTCTGCTCCTGCGCGCCGGTGATTTTGCTTTCGATCTGGCGCAGCTCGTCTGTGGTAAAGCGCTCGCTGGACGCAAGCGTCTGCCTGCGCTGATAGCGCAGCGGCACCAGATTGTAGTAGGACTTGGTGACTTCGATATAGTAGCCAAACACCCGGTTATACTGGATGCGCAGCGTCTTGATGCCGGTTTCCTCGCGCTCCTTGGCTTCCAGATCGCTGAGCCATTGCTTGCCCTGCGTGGTTGCCTGACGCAATTCGTCCAGCTGCGCGTTATAGCCCTCGCGGATCACCGCGCCCTCTGTAATTTGCAGCGGCGCGTCTGGATTGATTGCGTTTTCAAGCAGCTGCGCAAGGCCGGAAAGGGGATCAAGCTCTCCCAGCGCGGCGCAGACGGGCGCGCAGGCGTCATCTGCCAGCAGCGCTTGCAGCGGCGGCACCTGCTTGAGCGAGCGCAGCAGCGCCAGGCAGTCGCGGGCGTTGAGCGTATTATAGGATACCTTGGACAGGATGCGCTCCATGTCGTATACGTTTCGCAGGATATCATACAGGCGCTCGGAAAGAACATGGTTGTCATACAGCGCGGATACGGCGTTTAAGCGCTGTTCGATGGCGGCACGGGATAGCAGCGGCTGTTCCACCCAGCGGCGCAGCAGGCGGCCGCCCATGGCTGTGGCGGTTTTATCCAGCAGCCACAGCAGGCTTCCGCGCGTAGTACGGCTGTGCAGCCCCTCGGTCAATTCCAGATTGCGGCGGGTGGCGGCGTCCAGAGGCATGGTTTGGTTTTCACTCAGAATGCGCAGCGCCGTGATATGTGTCATGGCGTTTTTTTGCGTTTCGGATAGATACCGCATCAGCGCGCCTGCGGCGTGCGCGGCAGGCAGAAGCGTCGCATCCAGGCCCAGCGCGGTCAGTGAGTTTACCCCGAAATGCTCGCAGAGCATATCGCTGGCGTTTGCGCCGCGGAATGCCGTCTGCGGGCAGGAGCCGATGGAAGCCTCGGACAGCGGATGGACGGTATCGGGGGCGTTGGTGATGATCTCTCGCGGGTCAATGGCCGCCAGCGCGCCGCGAAGCTCACGTTCCTCATTGGAAAGCTGACGCACATAAAACTCGCCCGTCGTCACGTCCGTATAGGCAAGGCCCGCGCGCTTGCCCTCGATGCATACGCTGGCAAGAAAGTTGTTCTGCCGCTCGGACAGGGCGGATTGATCCGTCACGGTACCGGGGGTGACGATGCGCGTGATTTCGCGCTTGACCAGCCCCTTGGCCAGGGCGGGATCCTCCATCTGCTCGCAGATGGCCACGCGATAGCCTTTTTCGATCAGGCGGGTGATATAGGTATCCACCGCGTGATAGGGCACGCCGCACATGGGCGCGCGCTCCGGCAGGCCGCAGTCGCGCCCCGTAAGGGTCAGCTCCAGCTCGCGGCTGGCGGTCAGCGCGTCGTCAAAGAACATTTCATAAAAATCGCCCAGGCGGTAGAAAAGCAGCTCGTCGGGGTGTTGCTCCTTAATGGCCAGGTATTGCTGCATCATGGGCGTAACGCTGCCAACAGGCGGCCTTGCCATGCATGATCACTCCTTTTGTACAGATGGATGAGCGCGCGCTTCAGGCTTAATGCCCGCCGCAGCCCTGACAGCGGGAGCAATCGCCGCCGCAGGCAGCCGTATCGGCGTCTGGGAACATGACGGCCTGCAGCACCTCGTTAACAGCAGCCATCATGGCGTTGAAATCGCTGCGCGCATCCAGAATGCGCTTGTAGGCGGGCAGCGTTTTCATCTTGTCATTTTCCTCGTCGATCTCGCGGGTCAGCGCGCCGATCAGGTCAAAGTCCTTCTCATCCTTCATGGTTTCGTTTTCAAGCTGCTGGCGCTTTTCAATGAAAGCGGCCACGCAGGCGGAAAGCTCTGGATCCTTTTCGCCCGCGTCCTCGGCGGCCTGCAGCTCGGTATATTCGCTGCTCTGGGCCAGCAGCTTTGCCAGCTCCTCAACTTTTTCATACACATTGTAATGCAACTTAAACATAGGGCTTATTCCTCCACTTTTTCGCCGCGCAGGGTATTGCTGCCAGCGCCGGTAATGCGCACGCGCACCATTTTGCCGATATCGTCAGGCGCGCCGTTAAAGTTCACGTTGATGTTGCGGCCGGTCTTGCCGGTCAGCTGATTTTCACGGCGGCGGGATACGCCCTCCACCAGCGCCTGCACGATTTCGCCACGCATGGAGGCAAGCACCTCGCCGGTGATTTTTTCCTGCAGGGCGATCAGCCGCTCGATGCGTGCGGAGGCCACGTCCGGTGCGATGCGGCCGGGCATTTCCGCCGCGCGCGTGCCCTTGCGCGGGCTGTAAATAAAGGTGTAGGCGCTGTCGTAGCGCACCTGCTCCACCAGCGACAGGGTATCCTCGAATTCCGCTTCGGTTTCGCCGGGGAAGGCCACGATCAGGTCGGTCGTCAGGCCGATGTGAGGAATGGCCGCGCGGAGCTTTTGCACCTTTTCAAGGTATTGCTCGCGCGTATAGCGGCGGTTCATCGCCTGCAGAATGCGGTTAGAGCCCGCTTGAACAGGCAGGTGCAGATGCGGGGCGACGGCGGGATTATGCGCCATTTCGTCAATCAGCGCGTCGGACAGATCCTTGGGATGCGAGGTCATAAAGCGAATGCGCTCGATGCCCGTCTGGCTGACACGGTGCAAAAGCTGTGCAAAGGATACGCCCTCGTCGCTGTCCAGGCCGTAGCTGTTTACATTTTGCCCGATCAGCATGATTTCCTTTACGCCGGATTTTACCAGCTCGTCGGCTTCGCGCACGATATCGTCCGCCCGACGGGAACGCTCACGTCCACGCACATAGGGCACGATGCAGTAGGAGCAGAAATTGTTGCAGCCGTACATCACCGTGATATATGCTTTGATATCGCTTTCACGGTGAATAGGCAGGCCTTCGGCCAGCGTGCTGGCTTCGTTTTCTACGCGGATGACGCGCTCATGGTTGGAAACGGCCTGCCACAGGTATTCGGGCAGACGATAAAGATTACCAGTGCCGAAGGCCACGTCGATAAAAGGATACTGCTTGAGGAGCTTCTGCGCCATTTCCTGCTGCTGAATCATGCAGCCGCACACACCGATGAGCATGTCCGGACGCTCTTTTTTTACTTCCTTCAGCCAGGTTACATTGCCCAGCGCCTTGCGCTCGGCATTATCGCGGATGCAGCAGGTGTTGTGCAGCACAAAATCGGCGGCAGTACGCTCCGCCGCAGGCTCAAGCCCCATTTCCTCCAGCATGCCGGCCAGCTTTTCGCTGTCGTGCGCGTTCATCTGGCAGCCATAGGTAACAATATAATAGGATTTGGGCCGATCAGGATGGCAGCGCACCTGGCGCGCAAAATCGCGCTGGCGCTGCAATTCTTCTTGGGAGATATGGATGGTTTCCTCACGCATCGGGCGTTTCCTCCTCCGGGGTATCCAGGCACCCCGTGCCGCAGCAGTGGGGGCAGGGAATATCGGGCAGCTCGGACAGGGGCGACTGCGCGCGGTGGCGGGTCAACTCCATGATGCCAAGAGGGGTGATATCGATCACCTCGGCCTTGACGGGATCCTGCCGCAGGTGCTCGCGCATCACATCCAGCAAGCGGCTGCGTGCTTCGTCACTGTCCAGATCAATAAAGTCAATCAGCACCATACCGCCGATACCAAGCAGGCGCAAAAGCCTTGCAATCTCTGCGGCGGCCTCCAGGTTTACGCGCTCGGCAGTTTGCAAGATGCCCTTGCCGCCGGGAGCCATGGCGCTGTTTACATCAATGACCGTCATGGCTTCGCACCGGTCAATCACCAGCGATGCGCCGCTTTTGAGCAGCACTGTGCGGCGTCGGGATTTTTCCAGCTTATGATCCACGGCGTGCAGCATGAAAGGATGCTCCGCCGTGCGCACCGGGCAGGGAAAATCCTGCGGCAAAAGTTCGGGTGCGTTGGTGATAACGTTGTCCAAACGGCCGCCTTCCTCACGCAGCAGCTGGGTGAGCATATCCTCGCCGTCCCATAAAAGATGCGGGGCGGAGCCATGCGCCTGAGCGGATTGCAAAGATTGCCAACGCTGCATAAGCGCATCCAGCTCTGCCTTGAGCATATCCATGTCTGCATCCGTTGCGGCGGCGCGCATGACGATTCCCATGCCGTGCGGCTTGAGGGCGCGTCCTGTTTCGCGCAGCGTGCGGCGCAATGCTGCATCCTCAATGCGGCTGGACACGCCCAGAGAATCGCTGCATGGCAGCAGGATTAAATATGTGCCGTCCAGCGCGATGTCGCGTGTCATAAAGGCTTTCTTGACGTTGCTGGGCGGACGCTTGACCTGCACAATCAAACGATCGCCTGAGGCAGGCGCACGCTGACCGCTTGGGGTAGGCAGAAAGCCGAATTCCCCGCCCGGCAGGCGGACGAATACTGCGCCTACACCCTTGATGGCGCGATCGACGACAGACAGATAAATCTGCCCCTCGCGGACGGCTGCTGCGTCCTGCTGGGCTCGGTAGGCATACAGCCTGCCGTCCTGCATTACGGCGGCGCGCAGCCCGGCCTCTTCCTTTTGAAGCAGCAGGGTGCTCATAGCGTTTCCAGCGGCGCGAATTGTTTGCCGTACAGCTGGGTACGGGCGATCAGCGTGCACGGCTTTTCGGGTAGACCCGCGTAATCGGATAGCGCCTGCAGCAAAAGATCGGGCTTGCAGGTGGCCGTTTCGCACAGGGCGAGCACGGCGCGCAGATGCCCCTCGGGCGTAACCAGCAGATTATAGATCATCGGGCGGATATCGCAGGGGGCTTCGCCCTTCTTGGTTTTGCGCAGGGCAATGATTTCGGACTGAGCCAGAAAGCCGGGGACGGCGGCGCGCATTGCGTCGGCGTTTTCAAGCAGCTCTATGTCGAAATCCGCCGCGCGCAGCAGCGCCATGGGGGCGGGATGCTTATCATCCACCATGCGCACTGAGACGCAGGGCAGCTCAGGCGGCAGGGCGCGGGAGAGCTTGTCCATCACTTCCTTGGCTGTCACATCGCCCTCCAGCGGCACCTCCATCACCTCGCGCAGGCCATACATGCCAACCGACAGCGGCGCTGCGAAGGTGAGCTGCAGATGGGGGTTAAAGCCCTTGGAAAAGCAGATGGGCAAATCGCTTTTGCGCAGCGCACGCTGCATGGCGCGCATCAGATCCAGATGGCCGATGTGACGCAGGCGCGGCTTCTTTTCAAAGGTAATCCAGGCTTTCATCGATCGACGCACACTCCTTCAAAACGCTTCAGCCCGCAGCCCTGGCAGCCCTTGCGGCAATCGGGGGTGACTTCGCCGCGCTGGGCGCGCTGCCACTCGCGCCACAGGAAGGCGCGCGTAACGCCCGCGTCGATAAAATCCCAGGGCAGCAGCTCGTTTTCGCCGCGGCCGCGATTGGCATAGAAGGCGGGATCCAGCCCGCAGTCGTCAAAGGCCTTGAGCCAGCCCTCATAATTGAGAAACTCGCTCCAGCCATCCATGCGACAGCCGTTTTTCCAGGCAGCGTACAGGACATCGCCCATGCGGCGGTCGCCCCGGGCAAAGCACGCTTCCAGCATGCTCAATTCCGATTCGTGATAGTTAAAGTTCACGCCCTTGACCTTGTGCAGGATATCGCGCAGCTTGGTCTGCTTTTCGACGATCTGATCGTGCGTATCCTGACCGAACCACTGGAAGGGGGTAAAAGGCTTGGGGACAAAGGACGAAGCGCTGCATGTGACGCGCAGGCCACGGGCGCGGACGTTTTTGGGCACGGAGAAATACGCGCCGATTACATCCTGCGCCAGATGGCCGATGCCCTCCAGATCCTCGTCCGTTTCGGTGGGCAGGCCGATCATGAAATAGAGCTTGACCGTGCTCCAGCCGCTTTCAAAGGCGTCAGTCACGGCACGCACCAGGTCGTCCTCAGTAACACCCTTGTTGATTACGTCGCGCAGGCGCTGCGTGCCGGCTTCGGGAGCCAGCGTCAGGCCGGATTTGCGGATCTTCTGCGCCTCCTCAAGTGAGGGCTTGACAATACTGTCCAGACGCATGGAGGGCAGCGACACGCTGACCTTCTTATCGGCATAGCGCTCGGTCAGCGCGCAGACCAGCTCGGTCAGGTGCGTATAATCGCCGCTGGACAGGGAAGACAGCGAGATTTCCTCATAGCCTGTGCTGCGCTCCAGTGAATCGGCCTGCTTGAGCAGCGTTTCAAGCGAGCGCTCACGCACGGGGCGATACAGCATGCCCGCCTGGCAGAAACGGCAGCCGCGCGTGCAGCCGCGCATAATTTCAAGCGTAATGCGGTCAAACACCGCTTCGGTATAGGGCACGACAAAGGATTCGGGATAAGCAGCCTTGTCCAGATCCAGCACCACGCGGCGGCGCACCCGGGCGGGAGCGACGGGATCGGTGGGGGTAAAGGAGGCCAGCGTACCGTCCTCATTGTAGGTTTCCTGGTAGAAGGCGGGCACGTATACGCCATCCAGCTTGGCTAAGCGGCGCAGCGTTTCCAGGCGGCTGAGGCCTTCGGCCTTGCAGGCGCGCACGCACTCGATAAATTCAACCATCAGCTCCTCGCCGTCGCCGATCTGGAAAGCATCGATGAAGGGAGCGAGGGGCTCGGGATTGTAGGCGCAGGGGCCGCCGGCGATAATCAGCGGGCCGTCCGTGCGATCCCTGGAGAACAGCGGGATATCTGCCAGATCCAGCATTTCCAGGATGTTGGTATAGCACATTTCATATTGCAGGGTGAAGCCCACAATATCAAACTGGCGCAGGGGCGTGCGGGATTCGATGGAGAACAGCGGCAGGTTTTCACGTCGCATGCCATCGGCCATGTCCGGCCAGGGCATGAACACGCGCTCGCACAGCGCCCAAGGGCGGCGGTTGATGATATCATATAGAATCTTGATGCCCAGATGGGACATGCCCACTTCGTAGGAATCAGGGAAGCAGAAGGCAAAGGTAACGTCGGCGTCGGAGAAGGGCTTGCACACTGCGTTCATTTCGCCCCCGGTATATCGGGCGGGCTTGAGCACGGTGTCCAGCAGCCGTTCCAGACGGTCCGCAGAAAACTCTTTCACAGCGGTTCCTCCAAGCAGAATACTTCATTTTCCTATGATACCATAAAATACAGCCTTTGTCCATGAATCGGTGGGCGAATTTTTACAAATCCAAATCGGGCTGTTTTTGCTGCCGATACCATATCTTGTGGAAGACGTTTGAAGGAGCACCGAAAAAATACAGAAAATTTCGATGTAAAAATTTAGTCCCAATATTGACATTGTAGAAAATGGGGTGTAGAATATCAGCCGTAACTCGAGGAAACTGGAGGGAAAGATCATGTCTAAGTCTATGCTTTTGGTTCCGGTGCAGGAGGATGAGCTGAGCCAGCCCTTGTATGTGGAGGGCGTGCACAATCCCGACGAGCTGGCGCGTGCCAGCGGCGTGTGGATTGCCGCGGCGGGCTCCGCCATGCTGCCTACCGGTGTATATAACGTGTGCGATACCGAGCGCTGGCTGTGGTTCGCTGTGGAGAACGGCCTGGTGCAGCTGGAAAACGACGAAGTGTCCTATACGCTGCGCGGGGGTGACTGCTGCATGCTGCCGCCCGCTACCCGCGGCGTTACCGTGACAGCCTCCCAGGAGGCCCGCGTGCTGTGGATGACGGTAGACGGCGTGCTCAGCTTCGCCTTCCTGCAGCGCATGGGCGCGCTGCCGCATCGCGTGATGAAGCAGGGCGCACTGCCCTCTCAGCTGAATCTGGGCCGCCATATCGTGCAGGCGATCGTGCGCATCGCCGCCGCGCAGGATGCTTCCAGCGCCCAGCTGCAGCAGCTTTTGTGGGCCATGCTGGCTTCTCATTCTGGCCAGCCTGTGGCCATGGACGCCGTGCTTTCGCATGAAATTGCCCGCGTGGTGGACGCGATGCGCAAGAATCAGTACCGCGACAGCTTTTCCCTGGCAGAAATGGCTTCCATCAGCCGCATGCCGGTGGAGACCTTCCGCAAGCGCTTTGTGTCCGAGGTGGGTATGCCGCCGCAGAGCTATCAGCTGTTCTGCAAGATGGAGCGTGCCAAGACCCTGCTCAAGAACGGCTCTACCGTGCGCCAGGCTGGCATCGAAGTGGGCATGAGCGATCCCTATCATTTCTCCAAGACCTTTAAAAACATCGTGGGCATGAGCCCCTCCGCATACAGCAAGACCGCGCAGAAATAACGGAGAAGCAGAAAATGCCGCTGATGACCCAGCAGCAGGCGCGCCAGCTGAGCGCCCTGCAGCTTGCCTTTATGGGCGATACCGTGTGCGATCTGCTTACGCGCAGTGAACTGATGTTTACTACCCTGCCCGTTAAGCAGATGCACCAGAACGCCACGCAGATTGTCAACGCGCGCGCCCAGGCGGCGCAGCTTCAGGCCGTGCGGCATCTGCTTACCCAGGAAGAGCTGGATATCGTCCAGCGCGCGCGCAATGCGCATATCGGGCATCACGCCCCGCAATCCGCCACCCCCGAGGAATATTTGACGGCCACCGGCTTTGAAGCGCTGATGGGGTATCTGTTCCTGACCGGACAGATGAACCGGGCGCAGATGCTCTTTCGCCTGGGGCGGGTATAAAAAAATACAAAAGTTTTGAGAGGTTGCCATGCCGGAAACGCATTTGCATGTGGAATTGATTTCCCACACGCCCCTGCCCGAGCAGGTATGCGCCCTGGGCGCAAAGCTGTGCTATGCCAAAGCCGATGTTAACGCCCTGCGCGAGCGGGTATCGTCCCAGGATCAAAGCGCATTTCTGGAAAGAATCATGCAGTCCGGCCATATGTCCGTGCTGGAGCACGCCTCCTTTACCTTTGCGGTTGAGGGTGTCAGCCGCGCGCTGCTGGCGCAGCTGACGCGTCACCGCATCGCCTCCTTCAGCGTGCAGAGCCAGCGCTATGTTTCCCTGGCCGAGAATTTTAACTATATCATGCCGCCCGCCATTAAGGCGCTGGGCGAGGAAGCTGCCGCGCGCTACGATGCGCAGATGCGCCAGATGCAGGCATGGTATGCGCAGTGGCAGCAGGAGCTGGGCGCGAAGGGGGAAAGCAGCAATGAGGACGCGCGCTTTGTGCTGCCCAATGCCTGCGAGACCCGCCTGATCGTAACCATGAATACCCGTGAGCTGCTGCACTTCTTTGAGCTGCGCTGCTGCTCTCGCGCGCAGTGGGAGATCCGTGCCCTGGCTACCGAAATGCTCCGGCTGTGCCGTAAGACGGCTCCGGTGCTGTTTGCAGACGCGGGACCCGGCTGCTTGCGCGGTGCATGCCCTGAGGGCACGAAGAGCTGCGGTAAAGCCACCCAGATTCGTAGAAAATTTGCGCAGCTTTGAGCACTTTGTGCATGTAAAAGTAAACGAAAAGCAAAAAATAGAATAGATAGAAAGGCAAATCAATGGCTTACTTTGATAACATGAACAAAAAGCATATGTCCAAGCAGGATCATATGCGCCAGGATGCACGCAAGGCTGACGAAGGCACGGAGTACCGCGGTTTTAAGGCCAAGGGAGGCCGCGACGGTCAGAAGATGGACATGTACCGCAAGGATGACCGCGGCGGCTATCACGGCGGCTACAGCAAGCAGAATCGCTCCGGCGATTCCCGTGATTTCGGTTCTCGCAAGCCATACGGTGATCGCCGTGAAAACGGCAATCGCGGCAAAGACGAGCGCCGTCCCTATCCGCAGCAGCGTCCCGAGCAGCGCCGCGACGATCGCCGCCCCGCACCCGCGAGACCGGCTCCCGCGCCTGTTGCGCGCCCGGCGCAGCCTGTGGAGGAAGAACTCAATGAAAACCTGCTGACCGGCCGCAACCCCATCCGCGAGGCGCTCAAGTCCGGCCGCGATATCGAAAAACTGATGGTGGCTAAGGGCGATCTGTCCGGCACCGCGCGGGAGATCGTCGCCATGGCGCACGAGGCTCATGTGCCCGTGCAGATGGTGGAGCGCGTTCGCCTGGACGAGCTGGCCCGCAATCATCAGGGGATGATCGCTTTTGCGTCCGCTTATCAGTATGCCTCCGTGGAGGATATGCTGGAGCTGGCTGCTGGCAAGCAGGAGGATCCCTTCCTGATTATCCTGGATGGCGTGACTGACCCGCATAACCTGGGTGCGGTTATCCGTACCGCTGCGGCGGTTGGCGCGCATGGCGTCATCGTGCCGGAGCGCCGCGCCGTGGGCCTGACCCCTGCAGCCGTCAAGGCTTCCGCCGGCGGCATCGAGCATATTCCCGTCGCGCGCGTAACCAACCTGACCAACGAAATCAAAAAGCTCAAGGCGCGCGGCATCTGGCTGTATGGCGCGGACGCGGAGGGCGAAAACTATCGCCGTGTCAATTTCTCCGGCCCCTGTGCGCTGGTAATCGGCTCTGAGGGCGACGGCATCAGCCGCCTGGTGCGCGAGCAGTGCGATCATATCGTATCCATCCCGATGCGCAACCTGGCTATGGAGTCGCTGAACGCTTCCGTGGCGGCAGGCATCCTGATGTATGCGGCTGCGGCGGCGCGCGAAGAATAACTTTTGCAAAGAGGAGCAAATCATGCCTGACGGTTATGATGATATCGACAGACAGGATCTGGAAAAATACGAGCAGCTCAGCGACGACGAGGTAGCGCTGCTGGCGCAGGGAGGGGACGGGCAGGCGCTGGTTTACCTGCTGGACAAGTATAAAAACTTCGTCCGTGCCCGCGCACGCAGCTACTTCCTCATTGGCGCGGATCATGAGGACATCGTCCAGGAAGGGATGATCGGCCTGTACAAGGCCATCCGCGATTATAAGGCGGATAAGCAGACCTCTTTCCGCGCCTTTGCCGAGCTGTGCGTAAAGCGCCAGATTATCACGGCCATCAAAACCGCTACCCGCCAAAAGCACGTGCCGCTCAACAGCTATGTTTCGCTCAATAAGCCGCTCTATGATGAGGAATCCGACCGCACGCTGATGGATGTGATCGAAGGACGCGTGACCAATCCTGAGGATCTGTTTATCAGCCAGGAGGAGGTCAACCACATCCATGAGCAGATAGACGTGCTGCTTTCCGACCTGGAAAAGCAGGTGCTCGAGGCCTTTATGGACGGCAAAAGCTATCAGGAAATCGCCGTGATGCTGGATCGGCACGTCAAATCCATCGATAACGCTTTGCAGCGCGTAAAGCGTAAATTGATGCATTTCCGCGATGAAAAACGCAACGATGAGTAAAGTGTCTTTGCTCAATATGCAAAAAAACGGCTCCCCGTGCAGATAATTTTTGAAAAGTCTTGCGCGGGGAGTTGACTTTTTGTCCGTTTCTGGGTAAAATATGTGTGTTAGGCAAATGCCGGCATTTCCTGCGGGTGTAGTTCAATGGCAGAACTTCAGCTTCCCAAGCTGACCACGTGGGTTCGATTCCCATCACCCGCTCCATTCGCCGGATCATCTGCCGGCAGTAAAGTGTCCAAACAATTGAGGAGGAACACCGAATGGCTAAGCAAAAGTTTGAGCGCAATAAGCCGCATGTAAACATCGGCACGATCG